>PPYF01267031.1_pt1 | contig 89765 bp, 79 predicted proteins | sample 1559871 | NCBI WGS metagenome assembly PPYF01 (sample SAMN08240021, study PRJNA423297) | Human gut metagenome, whole genome shotgun sequencing project.
TTTTCTTGATAAGGTGTATTCCACTGATATAGTTGCTTGATAAATCTTGTTCAATTTGCACTTGCAATCTACCAAAATAAAATTTTACCGAACAGAAAGAAGGATTTTTCACTATGGATTATGTAACTTTAGCTAATGGCGTAAAAATGCCGCAGCTTGGTTATGGTGTATATCAGGTAACGAAAGAAGAATGTGAACGGTGCGTGCTCGACGCACTCGACGTAGGCTACCGCGCGATTGATACAGCACAAAGCTATTTCAATGAAGCAGAGGTTGGCGAAGCTATCGCTGAATCTGGTATTGACCGCAAAGAAATCTTTTTGACCACCAAAGTATGGATTGAGCATTACGGTTATGAGCAGGCGAAAGAGTCTGTGCTGCAATCTATGGAAAAGCTCAAAACTGATTATATCGACCTTGTGCTGCTGCACCAACCGTTTGCTGATTACTATGGAGCTTATCGTGCGTTGGAAGATTTATACGAAGAAGGTAAGCTGCGTACTATCGGTGTTTCCAACTTCTATCCTGACAGACTTGTAGATATAGCATCCTTTGCACGCATCAAGCCAATGGTCAACCAGATTGAAACGCATCCGCTGAACCAACAGATTGAAGCACACGAATGGCTTGAAAAATATGGCGTTATCCATGAAGCCTGGGCTCCTTTCGGCGAAGGCAGGGGCAATATGTTCAGCAACCATGTACTGCAAGAAATCGGCAAGAAATACGACAAAACCGTTGCGCAAGTTATCCTGCGTTGGCAGCTGCAGCGCGGCATCGTCGTAATTCCGAAATCTACGCATAAAGAGCGTATGGCGCAAAACCTTGATGTATTTGATTTCACTTTGACTGATGAAGATATGCAGGATATTGCCGCTCTTGATACCAAAACAAGCTCCTTCTTCTCTCACCAGGACCCTGCTATAGTGGAATGGTTCGTAAAGATGGAGAAAGAACGCAAAGGAAAATAAAACCTTAGCTCACAGTATAGCAGCTAAACTAAAATTTTTGGAGGAAGTAACTATGGGAAAGAATGTATTAATTTTATCAGGCAGCCCACGTAAAGGCGGGAACTCTGACCTTTTATGCGATGAATTTATGCGTGGGGCGCAGGAAAAAGGTAACAATGTTGAAAAAATCAAGATAGCAGCAAAAAAAGTACAACCATGCTCCGCCTGCTACTATTGCCGCGACCATCAGGGCGCATGTGTACACAAGGATGATATGGCAGAAATTTTACAAAAGATAATTGATGCTGACGTACTTGTACTCGCCAGCCCTGTATATTTTTACTCCATCGACGCACAGCTCAAAGCAGTCATCGACCGTACCGTAGCACGATGGCTGGAAGTTAAAAACAAAGAATTTTACTACATCGCAACAATGGCTGATGAAGCTATTTCCTCAGCAGATAGAACTATTAATTGCTTTCGTGGCTATGCCGACTGCGTAGCAGGTGCCATAGAAAAAGGCGTTATTATCGGTAACGGTGTTTATGAACGTGGTACGATTAAGGGTCATAAAGCTATGCAACAAGCATATGAAATGGGTAAAAACGTATGAGGATTATCATCATGAAACGCATATTTTTACTTTTAGCTATAGCAATGCTGGCACTGTTAAGCGTCGCCTGCGCCAATGATACAACAAGCAATACAACAAAACAAGCTCCACAAATAGCTGCTAAAACAACCTATACAAATTCTTTAGCAGGCAAAAAAATTCTCGTTGCTTATTTTTCTGCAACGAATAATACTAAACGTGTAGCAGAAGAAATTGCCCAAGCAACAGGAGCAGATATTTACCGCATCGAAGCAGCACAAGGCTATTCTGCTAACCCTTATGATGATAAAGACCTCATCCAAAAGGAAGCTTACGAAAACCTGCGCCCAGAAGTTAAAGCTCCGCTGCCTGCCAGCGAGATGGCGAAATATGATGTTATCTTCGTTGGTTCACCAATCTGGTGGCACCAGCCTGCCATGGTTGTCTGCACGTTTCTTGAAAGTTATGATTTAAGTGGCAAAACTGTTGTGCCTTTCTTTACCTATGGCGCACGCAGCTATCTGAACGAATCCATGCAACGCATTTACAAATCTACGCCTAACTCTGTCCATGTGCCTGCAAGCTTGCCTAAAGATATTGAACCTGACAATATCCAGCAGTCGCAAAATGACGATGATGGTATTATTATGCCAGCTGATGTTGGTAATATTGACGCATGGCTCAAAGTCTTGCAGCTTAAATAATCTATTTCAAAGGAAAGGAAGATTCACATGAAAAAGCAGCTTTTTTCTCTCGCACTCGCAGCAACCTTAGCTATCAGCGCAACAAGCTTTGCTTCTCCTCTGCACATTGCCAAGCAAGGAATGTTCTCTGCTGGCGGCATAACTATCACTTCACCTGGCACTTTTGATCCCTATAACCAATGGGAAGCAACAGGCAAAGGCCAGACAGCGCACGTTGATCACGCCAATGTTCTTTACCAGATTCCGCAAAAAGCCGATAAAGCTCCAATCATCTTCTTGCATGGTTATGGCCAGTCACGCATGGGCTGGATGACCACGCCCGACGGACGTGAAGGCTGGAGCGATATGTTTTTACGCAATGGTCACAGTGTTTTCCTCGTCGACGAGCCTCGTCGCGGTGAAGCAGGCGCAACCAGCGTGAGCGGTGATATCAGCACGAAAACACTCGAACAGCGTTGGTATACGCAATTTCGCATTGGCAAATGGGAAAACGGCAAATCCGTGCCTAACGAAGGTTCGCAATTCGCTAACAGTGACGAAGCAGTCGACCAATTCTTCCGCCAGATGACTCCCGATACAGGCATGAAGTCCGACATGGGCGCAGATTTTGATGGTGAAATGGTAGCGAAAGCTATTGCTGCCACTGTCGACAAGGTTTACAGCATGACAGGCCGAAAGCCTGTTGTTTTCACGCACTCCCAAGGCGGACGCGCAGGCTGGCTCACTGCTAAATATACTAAGAACATTGCAGCTATTGTTGCTGTTGAGCCTGGTAACGCACCCGCTACTGACAGTGCGGAATATAAATCTATGGCAGAGCAGCAAATACCTGTAGCCTTCTGCTTTGGCGATTATATTCATAACGGTGACCCCAAGCTCGCTGCGACTAAATTTTGGCAGAACAAGCTGCAGGAATGTGAAGCGTTCGCCGCAAACTACAATAATGCAGGTGGTAAGAGCGTAGTCTTTGACCTGCCAAAAGAAGGCATCTACGGCAACGACCACTTTATGTTCCAAAATCTTAACAATGACGTTATTGCCAAGCATATAGAAAAATGGATGCGAAGTTTAAAATAAGCACAAAAATTTAACCCCCTGTTGCACTATCGCTAATGCAACAGGGGGTTGATTATACTATTATGTACTGTATTGGCTTATGCGCCTGTTACTGAAAAACTTTTTGTGAGCTTATTTTTCTACACGGCCGGGATATGCTTTGAGTGCTTCACCCAGAATGTAGATAGCGCGCTCCAAATCCTCGCTCTTTAATACATAAGCAAGGCGTGCTTCGTTGATGCCGCTGCCGGGGGTGTTGTAGAAACCGTTGCCGGGAGCAAACATAACGGTTTCGCCGTCGATAGCGAAGTTTTCCAGTGTCCAGATAGCAAATTTTTCTGCATCGTCAACAGGCATGTTAACCATGATGTAGAAAGCGCCCTTCGGGTCGGAAGCCTTTACGCCGGGGAGCTTCTTCAAAGCTGCAACGATAGTGTCGCGGCGTTTTTTGTACTCTTTGTTAACTTCCTCCAGATAGCTTGCCGGAGTGGTGTACAGAGCTGCTGCACCGACCTGCTCCAGAATCGGGCTGCACAGACGAGCCTGGCAGCATTTGATAACCTGCTTGCTGAGCTCTTTGTTTTTGCTGATGATGCAGCCGATGCGCGCACCGCAGGCGCTGTAGCGTTTGGAAACGGAATCGATGATGATCAGGTTGTCGTCTAATTCGGGCATGGTGCCGAAGCTGCGATATGCTCCGTCATAAACGAATTCACGGTATACTTCGTCAGCGATTAAAGCCAGGTTATGCTTGCGCACGATGCGGGAAATCATATCCTGTTCTTCTTCGGTATAAACTACGCCGGTAGGATTGCCGGGGTTGGTGAGCAGAATTGCTTTGGTTTTCGGAGTGATGTGCTTTTCGATTTCTTCTTCGCTGGGCAGGTGGTAACCGTTTTCTACGCTGGTAGGAACAGCGTTGATTTTAGCGCCGAACTCCTTGCAGAAGGTGGTGTAGTTAGCGTAGAAGGGTTCGAAAACCATGATTTCGTCGCCGGGGTCGCACAGAGCCATAACTGCGAAAATCAGGGCTTCGCTGCCGCCGTTGGTAACGAAAATATCTTCAATAGCATAATCCATGCCTTTTTCTGCATAATATTTCTGTATAGCCTTCAGAAGGAACATTTCGCCCTTGGAATTGCTGTAGGCGATTACCGGTGCCTGGAATTCACGCACACTGTCCATGAATTGTGCCGGAGTGGCAATATCAGGCTGGCCGATGTTCAGATGATAAACCTTTTTACCTGCAGCCTTGGCTGCGTCAGCATACGGGGACAGCTTTCTGATAGGAGATGCTGTCAGGCTTTGAATACGTTGAGAAAGTATCATGAAAAAAACTCCTTGCTATTATTTATTGTTTGGGGCAGTTGTAACTGCTTTGTTTATTATAGCACAGATTTTGCCGAGATTGTATATAGTAAAATATTAATACTGTATACATTTGACTTTTTGACGCAAGCACTTTTTGAAGAAGCAGTTTGGCAAATGGTTGTCGTTTGCAGAATGCTTTTGCATAAATATTAAAAAAATGCTATAATAGGAACGTTATTTTTAATTTTTTGAAGGAGTGATTGTCCCCTATGCAAACAACGCAAGCAAAAAATCAGACCGGCGGCATCCTCGGCCTGATTGAACGCGTCGGCAACAAAATCCCAGATATCACGATTTTGTTCATCGGTGCGTTTATCATCTGCTGCATTATGTCAGCAATTCTTTCGACGATGCACTTTGGTTATGTGCATCCCACTACCGGCAAGGAAATCGTAGTCAACAATATGTTGAGCGGCAAAAACCTTGTTGCACTGTTAAGCAAGATGGTTACCAACTATTCCGGCTTCCCGCCGCTGGGCATGGTAATCGTTGCTACCCTGGGTATCGGTATTGCTGACGGCTCCGGCTACATTAATACTGCGCTGAAAAAAATTCTGGCTGTTACGCCTAAGTTTTTGATTACCCCGATTATTATTCTCGTCGGTATGCTGAGCCATCTCGGTCCCGATACCGGCTATGTAATCATCATCCCGGTTGCGGCTTACATGTATTATGCGAGCGGCAAGCATCCGCTGGCAGGTATCGGCGCATCCTTCGCAGGCATTGCCGGTGCCTTCGCTGCCAACTATACTCCGTCCGCGATTGACCCGGTTATTCAGGGCTTCACCCAGAGCGCTGCGCAGATTATCGACCCGTCTTATCAGGTTAACGTACTGTGCAACTATTTCTACGCCTTCGGTGCGACCTTCCTCGTAATCCCCAGCTGCTGGTGGGTGACGGAAAAGATTGTTGAGCCGTGGCTGTGGAAAAACTGCCCGCTCGATGATGATATCGAGGTAGGCGAGGACGGCAACACTGCCGTAACTCCCAAAGAAAACCGTGCCTTCTACGCTGCTACCGGCCTTTTGATCGTGATGATTGCGCTGCTTGTGTACCTGCTGCTGCCAGCTGATTCCATCTTCCGCGATGACAAGGGTATGCTGGCAAGCTTCAAGGCGCCGATTATGCAGTCCATCGTTTCTCTGCTGTTTGTTTTCACCGGCGCTGTCGGTCTGACCTACGGCGTAATGGTAGAAAAATTCAAATCTCCGAAGGATGTTACCACTGCGATGGAGGATATCACCAAAACTCTGGTGCAGCTGATTGTATTCTACTTCTTCGCTGCGCAGTTCCTCTATGCCTTCGGTGCTTCCAACATGGGCGCGCTGATTGCGATTGCCGGTGCCGAGTTCCTGAAGTCCCTGGCATTGCCGCCGCAGGTAACTATTTTCGGCATCATCATCTTCGTTGCGATGCTGAACCTGATTATTACCTCTGCTTCCGCTAAGTGGGCAATTCTGGCACCTATCTTCGTACCGATGCTGATGGCTGTAGGTATTGCGCCGGAGCTGACTCAGGTTGCCTTCCGCGTTAGTGACTCTGCGGTTAACGTTGTAACCCCGATGTTTGCGTTCTACCCGCTGATTATCCTCTACTGCCAGAAGTACGTGAAGAGCGCCGGTATCGGTACACTGAGCTCACTGATGCTGCCGTATACTATTACGTTACTCGTCACCCTGACTATTATGCTGTATGCTTTCTGGTTTATGGATATACCGTTGGGATTACAAGCTGACTACGTATACCCCAGACGCATAATGTAATATTATTTCAGAGATGATATAATGAAGAGAGCCTCTCCTCGGGGAGAGGTGCCGAGCTTGTCGAGGCGGAGAGGGGTGACATCATGCAAGCTCTTCTCTTGTCCTATAGCTAATTCACCTTGCCTCCCCTCAAAGGGGAGGTGGCTGCGAGCATAGCGAGCAGACGGAAGGGTGTTATATGTATTTATGAAAGAAGGTCTTTGAAAATGTCTTTGCAAGAACGTTTGACTGAACGCTTTTTACGTTACGCTGCCGTACCATCCCAAAGTAAGGAGGGCTGTGCTGTTGTCCCAAGTACTCCCGGCCAATGGGATATGGCTAAGCTGCTGAAGGAGGATTTGGCTGAGCTTGGTCTGGTGGACCTGGAAATCAGTGAATTCTGCGTGCTGACCGGCCGTCTGCCGGCTAACCTGCCTGCAGGTCACGCTCCCGTGCCGAATGTAGGCTGGGTTGCGCATATGGATACCGTTGACGTAAACCTTTCTCCCGAGGTACATCCGCAGATTGTGAAAAACTATCAGGGCGGCGATGTACTGCTGAACGCTGAAAAGCAAATCTACATTAAGGTAAGCGAGCATCCTGAGCTTAACAAATATATCGGCAGCGACCTTATCACCACCGACGGTACCTCCGTACTGGGCGCAGATAACAAGGCTGCTGTTGCCAACCTGATGGTAGCACTGGAAACCATCATTAAGGAAAACCGTCCGCACGGCGAAATTTATGTAGCCTTTGTTCCTGATGAAGAGGTTGGCCTCTGCGGTTCCAAGAAGATGGATTTCAGCAAGTTCCCGGTTGAATTTGCTTATACCATTGACTGCTGCGAGCTGGGCGAGGTTGTATACCAAACCTTTAATGCAGGCAGCGCACACATCAAAATCAAGGGCGTAACCGCACATCCGATGTCCGCTAAGAACACTTTGGTCAACCCGGCGCTGGTTGCTGTAGATATCATCAACTGCTTCGACAGAATGCAGACTCCGGAGCACACCGAGGGCACCGAAGGCTTTATCTGGGTGCAGGCTATTAAATCCAACGCTGCGGAAGCAACTTTGGATATCAAAATCCGCGACCATAATAAAAAGATGTATGAAGCACGCAAGGAGTTCATCCGTCATTCTGTGGAATATGTACAGGCCAAGAATCCGAAGGCCGGCATTGAGCTGAACATCACCGACGTATACGGCAACATTGCCGATGCGCTGAACGATGACAACAGAAAATGCGTTGAGTACATTTTCGAGGCTATGAAGGAGTTGGATATCGAGCCGAAGGATATCGCTATGCGCGGCGGCACCGACGGTTCCTTTATTTCCACCAAGGGCATCCCGACGCCGAACTATTTCACCGGCGCGCTCAACTTCCACTCCAACTGCGAGTTTATGCCGATGGCTGCAGTGGAAAAATCCTGCCTGATGACTTTGAAGCTGGTTGAGCTGATTACCAAATAAAAAATGCTTGACAAATGCGTCGCTTTCCTGTAAAATCTTACTTGTTTCCGACGCAAATGCGCGCGAAGCCTTTTGGGGGCGTAGCTCAGCTGGGAGAGCACCTGCCTTGCAAGCAGGGGGTCAGGAGTTCGATTCTCCTCGTCTCCACCAATCGTTAATTAGCGGTCTTACTTTGGTAGGACCGCTTTTTTGTGCGCAAAAAAAGACGCCCATGTGTATGAGCGTCTGAGTAAATTGTTTAATGGCTCAGCAGCCTTCGTTTTCTTCCCATTCCTCGCTGTTTTCGTTGATGTACCATTTGCTGTTGATATAGATCTTTTCTTCGATAGTACACGGTCCCCAGATAACGCTGCCTTCAGGGCCATAGTCCTCGCCGTAGTCGGGGCAGGTATCGTCATAGGTGATAAGGGGAACGTAAGCATCGGCGCTGTCTGCTTCTATATTATTCATATTATTATTGTATTGCTGTTCTTCCTCCTGCGGATGCAGCATCCTATTGTATTTGTACAAAAGCTTTGCGGCATAGACAACGGCGGAAAGCAATACTCCCTCCTTCGGCAGTCCACAGAGAACTAAAATAAAAGCCAGAACGGCTAAAACTACGCTGTGGAAGAAGCTTTCTTGTTCATCCAGCTCTTTTATCTTATGTAAAAGGTAAATAATCAGCAGTGTTATGGGCAGCAGCACAAGAAAATAGCCTAATGATGTATGCGTAAAAATTAAAATAACGAGCGTTAAAAGGAGTATTAAAGCTATAAGGGCAATTACCTTTTTTATGTTACTGCAAAAGGTGTCGATAAAATTCATGGCACGCACCTCACTTTTATCTGTATTATAGCATGCCGGTGAATTTTCTACAAAAAATCTAAAAAAACTGCAGAAATCGCTTGAATATGCCCTTTAAATGTGATATAGTATACACTATATTAAGGATTTCCCCAGAAAAAAGTATAGTATTTTAAAAGGAGCAAATTATTATGGAGAAAGAAAAAGCATTCCTGCTGTGGTTTGACCAGCTGGAGAGAAAAGACGTAGCAATCGCCGGTGGTAAGTCTTCTTCCTTGGGCGAGCTGACCTCTCATGTTGACGTACCTGTACCGTATGGCTTCGCAACTACTGCCTGCGCTTACAGATACTTCTTTGAAAAGACCGGTCTGTACGAAAAGATCAAAGCTTTAATTGCCGGTCTGGACGTAGACAACAGCGCTCAGCTGCGCGAGGTTTGCGCTAAGGTCCGCCAGGCAATTATGGACGAAGAAATGCCGCAGGATCTGCAGGACATGATTGCCCAAGCTTACAAAGAGCTGGGTGAAAAGGTTGGCCAGGCTGATCCGTTCGTTGCTGTTCGCAGCAGCGCTACCGCAGAGGATTTGCCGGATGCAAGCTTTGCAGGCCAGCAGGACACCTACCTGAACGTAAAGGGTGCAGAAACCATCGTTGCTAAGGTTAAGGAATGCTATGCTTCCTGCTTTACCGACCGTGCGGTTTACTACCGTGAAAAACAAGGCTTTGATCATCTGGATGTAGCACTGAGCGCTGCAGTACAGATGATGGTATTCTCCAAGGCTGCAGGCGTTATGTTCACTGTTAACGTTGCTACCGGCGACGACAAGAACATCCTCATCGAAGGCGCATGGGGCTTGGGCGAATATGTTGTTCAAGGCACCGTAACTCCGGATAACTATACTGTAAATAAAGCTACCTGCGAGATTGTTGAAAAGAACGTTAACGCGCAGGACATTAAGCTGATCCGCAAAGCTGACGGCGACTGCGAAGAGGTTGTTGTCCCGCTGGATGAGCAAAACGAGCAGAAGCTGACTGATGAGCAAATAAAACAATTGGCTGAATGCGCTAAGAAAATTGAAGCACACTATGGCTGCTACATGGACATGGAATGGGGCGTTGACGAGCGCGATAACAAGGTTTACATCCTGCAAGCCCGTCCTGAAACCGTATGGAGCCGTCGTAACAAAGAAAATGGTGCACCGAAAGAGGAGAAGAAAGTGACTACTGATCGCAAAGTTATCGTTAAAGGCTTGCCTGCCAGCCCTGGTAATGTAGCAGGCCGCGTACATGTAATTTTGGATCCGTCACATATCGACGAATTCAAGGAAGGCGAAATCCTCGTAACCGAAATGACCGCTCCTGACTGGGTACCGGCTATGAAGAAAGCGAAAGCAATCGTAACCGATAGCGGCGGAATGACCTGCCATGCTTCTATCGTATCCCGCGAGCTGGGCATTCCCTGTATCGTAGGTACCAAGAGCCGTGGCGAAGCTGCTACCACCACCATTCCCGATGGCATTGACGTAACCATTGATGCTACTCATGGTGTTGTTTATGAAGGCATCATCGAAGAGCCGAAGGCTGAACAGCCGGCACAACAAGTAGTTGCTGCTGCTGAATATTTCCCACCGACCGGCACCAAGATTTATATGAACCTGGGCGATCCTGAGCTGGCTGAAAAATATGCTACTCTGCCTTGCGACGGCATCGGTCTGATGCGCGAAGAGTTCATCTGGACTACTTATATCCATGAACATCCGCTGTATCTGATCAAAATCGGTCAACCGGAAAAGGTTGTAGACCAACTGGCTGAAGGCATCCGCCAAGTTTGCCAGGCTATGGCTCCGAGACCGGTAACCATGCGCTTCTCCGACTTCAAGTCCAGCGAATACCGCGACCTGAAGGGCGGCGACGAATTCGAGCCGAACGAGCCTTCCGCTCTGCTGGGCTGGCGCGGTGCTTCCCGTTACTATGATCCTAAATATATCGAAGCATTCAAGCTCGAATGCATGGCTGTTCGCAAAGTTCGCGAAGAGTTCGGCCTGAAGAACCTGAACGTTATGATTCCGTTCTGCCGTAACGTAGAGGAATGCGAAAAGGTTACCAAGATTATGGCTGACTGCGGTCTGTCCCGTGGTAAGGACTTCAAGGTTTGGCTGATGGCTGAGATTCCGTCCAACATCATTCTGGCTGACCAGTTCAACAAATTTGTCGATGGCTATTCCATCGGTTCCAACGACCTGACCATGCTGGTTCTGGGCTGCGACCGTGATAACGATACTGTTTCCCATATCTATGACGAACGTAACCTGGCTGTACGCCGTGCAATTCGTCACCTGATCGAGGTTGCTCATAAGGATGGCAAGACTGTTTCTATCTGCGGTCAGGCTCCGAGCGTATATCCTGAGTTCTGCGAGTTCCTCATTAAGAGCGGTATCGACAGCATGTCCGTTAATCCGGATACTGTTAAGTTCACCAAGAAGCTGGCTGCTCAAATCGAGCAACGCATCATGATGGATGCTCTGACCGGCAAAGGCCGTCAAGAAGTTGAGGACCTGAACTGGTAATTAGCAAGCAAGACTTTCAGCTCTGTAGTCAAGCGCATTGGCTTTATCTGGAAGCAGAAAAAGTAAATATGCAGTAAAGAGTTTTAGGACTCCTGTGTTGTAGTAATGCAATGCAGGGGTCCTATTTGCTTTTTTCTGGAAAAATTTAAGGAGGTATTCATGTTTTCCGTTATTTTTGTTCTTGGATTGCTTTATCATACCTATACCGATCTGAAATCTATGCTGCTTTATGATAAGACAACATTAATTTTAGCGGCGGTTGGCTTAGTACGCGCGTGGTATGAGAGGCAGCTTTTTGATGCTGCTTACGGCGCTGGAATTATTTTGGCAATAATGTTGGTGCTGTATTTTGCCAGCCGCGGCGGTATGGGCGAGGGCGATGTTAAGTTGGCGCCGGCGTTGGGTATCTGGCTCGGTTTAGAGCAGGGAGTATTGTGTTTGCTGCTTGCCTTTATCAGCGGTGGCATTGTGGGAGCATTACTGTTGCTGTGCAGGCGTGGGAAGCTGAAACAGGCGATTCCCTTCGGACCGTTTTTGTGTGCGGCGGCAGTCACTGCATATTTTTGGGGTAGAGAAATCATTACATGGTATTGGAGGATGTTCTTATGATGAAGTATGGTAAAAGTATTAGTGTTGAGGAGCTGTTTGAGCCTGTACTGTGCGCTTTGCGCTGCCGATGGCGCCTTAAGCAGGCGCTTTTGCTGCTGTCGCTGCAAACGGGGCAGGTGGCATATTGGCAGAATGGTGAGCATAGCTGGCAGGAGCAGCTAGATGAAGAGTGCCTGACAAATAAGCAAAGACTTGCCGATACTTTACGTGAAATGCTTTTGAAGCGTGAGGTGGAAGAAGGTGCGATGGTTTTATTGCTGCCTGCAGCAGCAATGATGCATTCTGAACAGATGGTGTTGCCTTCAATGCGGCGGCGTGAACTGCAGGCTGTCTTAAAATGGGAGATACAGCAGAGTGTTCCTTGGCCTGAAGAGGACTATACTTATAGCTTTGAGGCAACAGAATTTAGTGAAGCAGGAGAACAGCAATATCAGGTAACTTTTACGGCCTTACAGGATACGTCACGCGCTGAGCTGGAGCATCTGTGCAGCAGCTTGCTTTTAAAGCTGCAGGGCATTTTGTTAAGCGACATGACGTTTGATGAAGCTGCAGAGAAGTGGTTTACCGGTAAGCAGCTGCCGACTGTATATAGACAGAAGCAAAAGTATTTGCATGGTGCAGCGGCCGCTTTTGGACGCTGGCTGCCTAAGGTCAGCGGCGCTGCCTTGGCTTTGGCACTGTTAGCTTATGGCGGGGCCTGGGGAGGCTGTTATCTGGCGCAACGCGATTTGCGGGAGGTGGAGCAGCGATTAGCGCAGTATGCGGAGTGGGAGCAGCGTATGCAGGAAAGCAAGGCTGTGGAACATAGATGTCAGCGTTTGGAAAAGCTGTTGGCTACAGCGTCTAAACCTTCGAAGGAGGCCGTTGGTGAGTTGGAACGCATCTGCCGCCAGATGATTCCCGGCTGTTGGCTGACTCTGCTGGAATACAACGGCAGCAAAAAGCCTTTAGTGCTGCAGGGTAAGGCGGTGGATAATTTGTCTTTAGAAAGCTTTGTGGAGCAACTGCAAAAATGTGGAAATTACAGCAGAGTAGAGCTTCTGCAATCGCAGCAGCAGGGTAACGTTCTTGTTTATAAACTGCAGCTGCAGATGAAGGAGGGCAAGCAATGAAAGCAGGAGAAAAAACAATTAATCTGCTTGCCTGCATAGCCTTCGTGTTGGTTGTAGGCTTGGGAATGCAGGCATGGGAGCTTTTGACTGAACGGCAACTGACGGTAGAGCAGATACAGAAGTTGCAGAGACAACTGACACAGCAGATTCGCTTTGCTGATGAACACAGTGATTATAAAACATATAAAATCAAGCTATTGGATAAGCAAAAAAAATTAGAGCAGCAGGTAGAGCATAATCTGAATTTAAACAACCTCTTGCAGCGCCTGCAAAAGCAGGCACAAGCGCAAAGTATTCTGCTAAACAGCATGCAGATGGAGGGAAATCCTGTGCCTTTGCAGCAGGGCCTGCAGCTACAGACAGTGAAAATAAGTGTTGTCGGCAATTTTTATTCCATGCTGCGTTGGCTGCGGCAGGCAGAACGCGACGGCTGCAAGTTTAAAGAGCTGCGCTTGCAAAGCGACATGAAGGCAAAAGAAGTGCTGAAAATGGATATCTCACTGGAATTGCATACCATAAACTGATTCACCAAATTAGCCTACGCTAATTTTATCTTGACAAAACCCTCATCTTATAAGATAATGTTATAGTAAAGTTAGAGTAGGCTAATTAAATTTTAAAGATAGCATTGGCTAATATTGTAAAGGAAGTTGCGTATGAAAAAATATATCTTACTCGTATTTGTCGTAATCATAGCCCTGGCAGGCTACTTCCTGCTGGCAAGAGGCCAGCACAAGCTCGCAGCCAACGCCGCCGTCAGCGTAACCGACAGCACCGGCGCCAAGGTACACATCCCCGCGGAGCCCAAAAGAATCATCTTTCTCAATGCCTCCAATCTGGAAATCTTCGCCTCCATCGGTGGCAAGGCCGTCGGCAGACCTACCAGCACTTCATATCCCGACGACATCAAGGAAAGCATTAAGGACATCCCCGAAGTAGGCATGATCCACGCGCCGAATCTGGAAAAAATCATGAGCTTGAAGCCTGATCTGGTTGTAGGCACCAACGTACCCTTCCACGTAATGCTGCGCAAGCCTCTGGAAATGGCCGGCGTGCCGCTTTACCTGAACATGATAAACTCCTATGAGGATGTGCTGAAAAGCATAGACGATTTTGGCTGCTTTGCCGGCAGAGAAAAGGAAGCTGCCGTCAAGCGTGCGCAGATAGAAAAGGAATATGCCGCGCTGACGCAGGACGTACAGAAGGGCAGGGGTCCGAAGGTGCTGATTATCTTCGGCTCGCCGGACAGCTTCAACATGTCCACCAAAAAGAGCTTTGGCGGTGATCTGGCAGAGCGTTTGGGTGCCGTAAATATTGCGGACAAGGCCGAAAACGTGAAGGACAGCAGCTACATTCCGCTGAGCATGGAATTCGTAGCCAAGGAAAATCCCGACATCGTGATGCTGATTACCATGGGCGGCAGCAAGGAAATTCTGGAGAAGCTGCGCGCCAATATGCGTGACAACGCCATCTGGCATGATGTAAACGCCGTGAAGAATAACCGTGTGTACCAGCTGCCGCCTAGTCTGTTTACCGTTAACCCCGGCACGCACACGATTGATGCGATGAAGATTATGAAAGAATATATGTATGGAGAGGCCAAGTAATGAGTAATGATGCCAAAACAAAAGAAAAAGTGCGCATAGCAGTGTTCTTCAGCTGGTGTATCCTGCTCGTCGTAGGCATTTTCGTGAGCATCGGCAGCGGTACAGTGAGCCTTTCGGTGAGCGAAACATGGGCAGCACTGCTGGGCGAGGCGGATGCGGACACCGACCGCATTGTGAATCTCATCCGCCTGCCCCGCACGATTGTGACAGTGCTTGTAGGTGCTAACCTCGCTTTGGCAGGCTGCAACCTGCAGGGCGTGCTGCACAACCCGCTGGCAGACCCTGGTATCATCGGTGTGAGCGCCGGTGCGGGCCTGTTTGCGATGGTGATAATGCTGCTTTTCCCAGAACAATCTGCCATGGTGCCGCTGGCAGCCTTCGTCGGCGCCGTGCTTTCCACAGGCATCGTCTTTTTCCTGGCGTGGGAAAAGGGCATCAACCCCTTGCGCATGATTCTGGCGGGCGTGGCGGTTGCCACCTTCTTCGGCGGCGGTATGGCGGCGCTGAACGTGTTTTACAGTGACAGAATCCAAGGAACTGTGATGTGGATGGCAGGCGGCTTTCAGGGACGCAGCTGGGGGCATGTGGAGATGCTTTTGCCTTATAGCGCGATTGGCATTATCGGAACGATTTTGTGTGCGCGTTCCCTAAATGCGTTGCAGTTGGGTGATGAGCTGGCCAAAAGCTTGGGTGTGCGCGTCATGCGCATGCGCACGATTTTAATCTTTCTTTCCGCGCTGCTGGCGGCGGTTTCCGTAAGCGTGGCAGCCATGCTGGGCTTTGTGGGCCTCATCGTACCGCACATCATGCGCCTGTTAATCGGCAGCGACCACGAATACCTGTTGCCCTGTGCGGCGATTGCCGGCGGTGCGGTGGTAACACTGGCTGATACGGCGGCAAGAACGCTTTTCAGTCCGCTGGAAATCCCCGTGGGCATCTTCATGTCCTTCATCGGCGATCCGTTCTTCTTGTATCTGCTGAAACGGAGGATGCGTTAAGCTATGAATATCCCGACATTACATACACAAAAAATTACTCTGCACTACGGCGAGCACACGATAATCAGGGACCTGACGCTGGATATTTCCCGGCCGGAGATTGTGACGATTATCGGGCCGAACGGCAGCGGTAAATCAACGCTGCTGAAGGCGTTATGTCGTTTGCTGGAGCCTGCGAGCGGTGCGGATTACGTTGTGACCGCCACCAAGACACAGCTGGAGAAAAAGAGGTTCCTACTGCTGTTCAAGTAGTTACTCAAGAAGAAATGAAGCAAATGGGTGCTTATAGTGTGCAAGATGCCTTAAAATATGCTACTAGTATTGACGTACAAAGCTTTGGTATGACTGGTAATCAAGTCATGGTTCGTGGTATGGATACAATGCACAGCTTGATACTTGTCGATGGCAAGCGTATGGCTGATGAAGATACTCCTGCCACTCAGAACGTATATGTTTTGAATCGTATTAACATGGCTGATGTTGAGCGTATTGAAATTATTCGTGGTGCTGGTAGTGCTATCTATGGTTCTGAAGCTATGGGTGGTGTCATTAACATTATAACCAAGAAAGCTTCTAGTCCTAATGCTGTGGTCGGTTTTAGCACTGGCTCTAAAGAAACTAGTGAATACTTTAATTATGCTTCTGGTCGCCAAGGCAAAGTTGCTGTAAAGATTGATGGTCGTCGTACTAAAGTTCGTGAGCGTTTTAGCAGTCCCGGCAACAGCAACCAATTTGGTAACAAATTGTACTTTAATGCTGACGTAGATTATGCTTTTGATGAAAATCGTGGCTTAGATATTACTGCAGGTTACATGAAAGAAAAATTACAGACTAATGCAGCTTCTACTAGTGCAACTTATGGCTTATCTACCCAAAATCAATCCTACAATCAAGAACGCAAAGATTTTGGTTTAATGTATTATGGTAAAGATCAGAAGAACGATTATAGCTTCAGAACTTATTACAGTGAATTAAGCAAGGATCAAACTGCTATCAAAACTTATAAAGATAGACCATACGCTACGGTATTTGGGTCTTTCTTAAATACTAATGATGAGCACAAATTCAAAAAATTAGTTGTTGAAGGTAAAGATACTTATACTGCTAATGAAAACAATAAAGTTACTTACGGAGCAGAATATAAACATGAAACATCTGATAGAACATATCGTTCTTTGTTCTTACCTGTAATGCCTTGGGGTGTTGGTGTTTCTGACCATACTATTGATACTTACGCAGCGTATGTTCAAGACGAAATTCAATTAGGAGATAAGCTGTTAGTTATTCCTGCCTTACGTTGGGATTATCATGACCAATTCGGTAGTGAAATTACTGCTAAACTTGGTTCTACTTATAGCTTAAATGCTAATAATAGAATTAAATTTAATGTTGGTACTGGCTACCGTGCACCGACTTTATATGAACTTTATGCTAACATGCAAAAAGCAATGGGTGGTATGACGGTTAATGTTGTTGGTAATCCTGATTTACAGCCTGAAAAATCTTTTGATGTAGATTTTTCTTTTGAAGGCGAAAGTGGTAAAGCAAATTATAAAGTATCTCCATTCTATAACAGAATCAAAGATATGATTAATAGTTCAGATACTAAATATTATGATGCGGACGGAAATCTGTTGAATAAGTATATTCCTGGCTTGGCTGTTCGTGCTGATAGCAGTTATGAAAATATTAATAAAGCTGAAATTTTTGGTACTGAAGTTGAATTTGGTTATAATTTTGATGGACATTGGAATTTAATGACTAACTATACTTATTTAAGTGCTAAAGACAAAGACACGGATGAGCGTTTATCCAGCAGAGCTAAACATTCTGGTGCAATTAAATTAAGCTGGACTGATGCAGAAGAAAATCCGTTGACTGCAACTTTGGCGAATAAATGGTATGTTGATTATCGTTACTCTGGTGAAGATTACACATATAATACGGTTAATTTCATCGTTAATAAGGTAATTAATAAAAATTGCCGCGTTTACGCTGGTGTAGACAATATCTTTGATAAAGATCTTGGTGAAAACTTGTGGATTGATGGTCGTATGTGGCGTGTAGGCGCAGAGATGACCTTTTAATTAGAGTTTTGATTCCATAATATACAGCATACTGCTCCTTTCTGTACTTTGGGGAGCAGTATGCACCTCCTGTAAAAGTACGACAGCATTTGTAGATTTGTGAGGAAAATATGCAGGCAATAACAGATTTGATAATGTACTTTTATAAGGGCGGACTGGTTATGTGGCCGTTGCTCGCCTGTTCTATAACTGTGATAGCAATCGCCATTGAGCGGTTTATATATTATAAGAGCGTGGACAGCGGCGCCGTCTTTGCCTCCCTCTATTGCGCCGCCGTGCGCAGCGGTGATTTTGCTGTGGCGACGGAGCTGGCGCGCAAGGGCAGCGGTCAGTGCGCGCAAATGCTTGCCGATGTGGAGGCAATTGCAGGAGGTAAGGAAGAAAAGAGCGCCTTCCTCGAAAGCCGTGCCGGTATTTTATGGCGACGCTGCGCGATAAGCTGGATTACCTGGGCATTATCGTAACGATGTCCCCGCTTCTGGGACTGCTGGGCACTATCGTGGGCATGATCGGTGCCTTCAGCATTTTCAACGTAGAAGCGGGTGCGCCGATGGCGATTACCGGCGGCATCGGTGAAGCGCTGATTGCAACGGCGACGGGCTTGTGCGTGGCTATTTTTTCGCTGTGCGCACATTCCTATTTCGCTCACCGTATGGACAATATGATTACGGATATGGAGCAGTGCTTCAGCGCGCTGCTGGAGGCTGAAACAAGGAGAGGAAGATCATGAAGCTGCGAGATGTGCGTAACAGGAAAACGCCGCCGGCCAAAAAGTACGCTGCTACTTCGTACAAGGCTTCCCCTTTGTAATTGAATATAAATAAAGAAACCCACAAGGAGAAAAACATGAGAAAAATAGCAATCTACGGTAAAGGCGGCATCGGCAAATCCACCACCACCTCCAATTTATCCGCAGCCCTCGCATTAAAAGGCTACAAAGTAATGCAAGTAGGCTGCGACCCCAAAAGCGACAGCACCAAAAACCTCATGGAAGGCAAACGCATCCCCACAGTATTAGAACAACTGAAAGCAAAAGGCGAAGCCTTGAAACTGGAAGATATCGTCTTTGAAGGCTTCGGCTACGCACGCTTAAAGGGCATCATCCTCAACGCCAAAAACATTGAGAATGAGCAGGAGCTGGTAGCCAAAGCTGCCGCGGAAATCGGCACCGAGGTTGTGCAGTACGTACCGCGCAGCGGCGACATCCAAATCGCCGAAAATCAGGGCGGTACCGTCAGCGAATTTGTCAAGGACTCTCCGATGGTACAGGTATATAACGAATTAGCCGAGCATGTGCTGGCTATGAGCGAGGACGAAGAAGAATAGGAGGCAGTACATGAGCTTAAAGGAAGATGCAATGTGGAAGATGGCCGAAAAAATGGGCATGCCCAAAAGCGCCATCGAAGCCATCAAGGCTAAGCAGAAAAACGGCGACAAGAGCGCTATGCCCGACATGGGCAAGATGATGAGTATGATGCAGGCCATGAAGGGTGACAAGAAGGACGAAATGCGCAAAATGGCTGAGAAAATGGGTATGCCGCCGCAGGCTGCAGGCATGGACGGCAACGAAATCTTAGGCCGCCTGAACCGCCTGAGCAAGGTGCAGACAATCAAGGATGTGCCCCAGCTCACAACAGCGCTGTTCCCCGGCACCCACTGTCCGTTGATGGGCGCGGCGATGGTGGCAGGCGGTATCGACGATTGCCTGCTGGTAATCGTAGGCACGGACGAATGCAGCTATTACACCAAAAGCCTCACCATCAACGAGCGCTACGGCGGTATTGCGGGACGCTGCGTTTCCGTTGTGCTCGACAGCCATGATGTAACCTTCGGCAGCACCGAAAGCATGCACAAGGCCTTCAAAGAAATAGTGGCGGAATATCAGCCGAAATGTGTGATGCTCGTCACCACCTGCGTAATTGAGGTAATCGGCGATGATTACGATGCCATTGCCGCAGAGCTGACGAAGCAGTACAGTATTCCGGTAATGGCGGTGCACACCGAGCACTTTAAGTGCGAGGATTACTTCCCCGGTCTGGAGCGTGCCATCACTGCCTGCGCCGCCATGATGCAAAAGCAGGACTGTAACGGCAGCGTCAACGTTTTAGGGCAGCGCATGGGCAATTTTGCCGATACAGAGCTGCACGCATTTTTGCAGGCAGCAGGCGTCAAGCTGGGCGTACAGCTGCCCAGCGGCTGCATTGCCGAGAAAATCCGCCGTGCTCCCGCAGCGAAGGTGAACATCGTCGTGCATGATATCGCACTGCCATTGGCGCAGGCTATGCAGGAGCGGTACGGCATTCCTTACGTATACTTCAACCGCTTCGCAGCACCGGAAAAAATCCTGCAGACCTATCAGCATCTGTTTAATTATCTGGAGCTGCCGCTGCCTGCGGAGATTGGCGCTAAGTTTGAGGAATGCAAGGAAATGGAGCAGCAGGTGCTGCCTGAAGTAAAAGGTGTGCCCTATATCTACGGCAATACGCAGTATGACTGCTTTGAGCTCAACAGCTATCTGTGTAGCCTGGGCCTGGTGCCGCAGCTGATTCAGAGCAATAAGCTGAGCGAGGCTAATTTTGCTGATATCGAAAGCATTCTGGCGCAAAACGACCCGTACATCTGCAAGGCGGCGAATATCGCACCGCTGCAATATGTTTACGACGTACTGCATCCGTGGTTCTACATGGGCCATGAGTTCGGTGAGCGCCTGCGCCGCAAGGGCATTGCTCTGCTGCACAGCGACCCGGCAGGCAAAATGCTGGGCTTTGAATGCAGCAGCTTCATGCTGCAGGCAGTGGCGAAGGCTGTAGCCGACGCAAAGAAATTCAGAGAGGAGGCCGGCCTGTGAGCTTAGTAAGATTTTTACCGACACCGTCGGACAGAATGGGAATTATCTGGAGCCTTTTGGCCGTACAGGGAGCCATCGTGCTGGAGTACGGCCCTGCCGGCACCACGCACTACAGCATGGGCTTATACGGAGGCTTGGGCCTGCGCTTTCAAAACCGCCTCTTCACCACGCATATGAGCGAAGATGATGTTGTCATGGGCGATGTAACACGCTTAGAGGAAGCAATTATCGAACTTGATAAAAGCTATGCGCCGAAGGTTATCTTCGTCGTAGCCTCCTCCGTAACTGCCGTCATCGGCACCGACATCAAGGGCGTGTGCCGTTATATGCAAAACGAGGTCAAGGCTAAGCTTGTGGCCTTCGAGCAGGGAGGCTTCCGCGGTGATTACAGCGTCGGCCTGGCGGAAACCTACAAGCTGCTCGTGCGCAACCTGCCACAGAAGGATGCAACGCAGGAGGCAGGCGTGTACAACATCATTGGCGCTTCTGCGTGGCGCTACCGTATGGCAAGCGACATCTGGGAGGTAAAGAGCCTGCTGGATGAAGCGCTGGGACTGCGCTGCAACGCCTGCCTTTGCTGCGACACCAGCGTAGACGAGCTGCAGGCCATGGGCAAGGCACAGGTAAATATTGTGCTGGGCAACGAAGGCCTGGCCGCTGCCCAATACCTTGAAGAAAAGTTTGGCACGCCGTATGTTTATGCCGTTCCCTACGGCTACAGCGGCACCGTAAGCTTTTTGGAGCAGGTAGGCGCAGCAGTTGGCAAGGCTTCTGAGCCCATAGTGCTGATGCGCATCAAAATGAAGGAAAAGGGCATGTCCATGCTCAGCATGTTTGCCATGATGGGCGGCAGCAAGCCAAGGCAGGCCGCTGTCAAGGGTGATTATGACCTGGTGCGTGGTGTGGGCGCTTTCCTGAAGCAGGCATCACCGTGACGCACAAAATGTGCGCGCACAGTTTGAAGGCTATCACCGAACCGGCGGCAGACGTAGAAGCCTGCGCCGAGGAGAGCGAATGGCTGCAGGAAATCCGTGAGCCGCGCGAAACGCTGCTTTTTGCGGATGACGTGGCGCTCACGCAGGCAGATGCAAGCAACATGAAGGTGCTCATCAGCGCGCCGTTTATGAACGGTGTGGTGGCAACACACCTGCCGTTTATGGGCGAAAAGGGTGCTGATTTTCTGCTGGAACAAATCCAGGGTTATTATCAAAAGTAAAGTTTAAAGCAAAAGGAGGACATTATCATGAAACAAATTCCTGTAATTTTTTGGACCGGTACCGGTAACACACAAATGATGGCTGACGCTGTTGCAAAAGCAATTAACGCTGCCGGTGCGGAGGCTGTTGTAAAAAATATCAGCGAAATCACTTCTGACGAGGCTGCAGGCTATGACGCTCTGGCACTGGGCTGCCCGGCAATGGGCGCAGAGGTGCTGGAGGAATGCGAATTCGAGCCGTTTTTCACTGAGCTGGAAGGCAAGCTGGCAGGCAAAAAGGTAGCGCTCTTCGGCTCCTATGGCTGGGGCGGAAGCTACATGCAGGACTGGGAAGCACGCGTTAAGGATGCTGGCGCAACACTTGTAGCTGACGGCGTGTTGGCGCTGGGTGCTCCCGACGACGAAGCAATGGCTAAGCTGACGGAAGCAGGCAAGCTGCTTGCCGAATAAGGCTGAAGCAACACAAAAAACTGCCTTTCGATTTTCAGAAGGGCAGTTTTTTAGTGAAGCGCTTGCGTTATAGCAATTGGCAAATAACTTGCCTTGAGATATTATTTAAGAACACATCCTATTAACTTTATACCTGCTATATAGTGTAGACTGTATCATTATAAAATAAAGATTATCATGCTGCGGCAGCGTTTTACGCCGGGGACATCGGCAAAAGCTGCTGCCCGCGTTTTGGAATATATATGAATAGAGGATAGGAAAGCTTTATGTTCAAAACATTTCTCAGCTATTATAAACCGTATAAGGGCATCCTGCTCTTTCTCATGATTGGCTCATTGCTGCGCGCACTGCTCGAGCTGTTCTTTCCCTATGTAGTAAAGCTGATGCTGGAACAGCAGCTGCCGCTTAAGAATCTGCCGCTGCTCCTTGAATGGTCGGCAGCACTGCTTGCCATGTATCTGGTAAACTTCGGCATGCATTTCGGCATCATCTATTGGGCGCAGGTCATGAGCTCAGCTATGGAACGCGATATGCGGCGCGACTTGTTCCGCCATCTGCAAAAGCTGTCTTTCGGCTTTTATGATAAAAACAAAAGCGGTCAGCTGCTTGCACGCCTTACCAGCGACTTAGGCGAAACTGCCGGACTCGCAGGCAATGCACCCAATGATATTATCGTCTGCGGGCTGACGATGGTCGGCACAATGGTTATTTTAATCTATATGAATCCTATGCTGGGCACTCTGATCGCCTTCCTGCTTCTGGTGAAGGCAGTGCATACCGTTTTTGTCAACATGCGCATGAAAAAGGCCTTCTTCGCTAATCGTGTAGCGATGGGCGAGGTAACAGCCAAGGCTGCGGAAAGCATCAACGGCGTGCGTCTGATCAAGGCCTTTGCGGGCGAGCGCAGCGATATGACGCAGTTCATGGAAAAGGCGGATGCGTATCTGGCAACCTGTAAAAAGTCATTTAAGTTTAAATCCTATTTTATCGGCAGCATGATATTCTTCAGCAACTTTATCAATGTAGCGATACTCGTAGTAGGCGGTTTGCTGATAAATAAGGGGCTGATGAGCTTTGGCGAGCTGGTAGCCTTCTTCCTCTATGTAGGCCTGTTTATGAAGCCGCTGATGCAGCTTTTAGGCTTCAGTGAAATCTATCAGCGCGGTATGGCAGGCTTTAAGCGTTTTTATGAGCTGCTGCAGGAAAAGCCCGAGATTGTTGATGCACCGGATGCTAAAATTTGCCCGCCCTGCAAGGGGAATATTAGCTTTGATAACGTCAGCTTTGCCTATGCGGACGGCAGACCTGTTATCCGCAATCTTTCCCTGAATTTGGCAGCAGGTGAAACCGTGGCTTTTGTGGGCGCTACGGGAGCAGGCAAAACAACCATCGCCAGCCTTTTGCTGCGCTTTTACGAGCCGCAGAGCGGCAGAATTTTGCTGGATGGCTGCGATATACGTGAATTTACGCAGGAGTCGCTGCGCAGGCAAATCGGCCTGGTGCAGCAGGATGTCTTTCTCTTCGGCGACAGCGTGCGCTACAACATAGCCTACGCCAAACCGGATGCGACAGTGGACGAGGTGCAGACGGCAGCGAAGGCAGCGGCGGCGGATGAGTTTATCCGAAAGCTGCCTGCGGGCTACGATACCGAGGTGGGGGAGCGTGGCGTGAAGCTGAGCGGCGGCCAGAAGCAGCGCTTGGCGATTGCGCGTGTCTTCCTCAAAAATCCTCCGGTAGTAGTGTTGGATGAGGCTACAAGTGCACTCGACAATATTACGGAGCAGCAGATACAAAAGGAACTCGACGAGCTGGCGGTAGGACGTACTACGCTGATTATTGCGCACCGTCTTTCCACCATCCGTCATGCGGACAAGATTGTGGTGCTTGACGAGGGCGCTGTTGCGGAGTGCGGCAGCCATGAGGAGCTGCTGGCGCGCAAGGGGCATTATTATGATTTGTATCAGAAGGATTAAAGCAGAGGCTTGCGGATGCAGGCGTACTGCAGAAGATAATAAAATAGCGCACGCTGTTGCTAAAGCGTGCGCTGAGAATACAGAAAACCCATGTCTTGCCGATTTCGGCGGGACATGGGTTTTAGTGCTTTGTGTTTATTTTTGTATTAGGCTTGCTTTACGTGCTTAAACCTCTTTCTTCAGCTTCTCCACATCAGCGAGAGATAAATTTGTAAGTTCAGCGATAACCTCGAGAGAATAGCATCCTTTAGCCAGCATACGTTTAGCAGTAACGAGTTTTCTTTAGCTTCGCCTTTTGCAATACCAACAGCTTCGCCTTCAACAAGGCCTACGTCTTTGCCTTCAGCAATACCTTCACGCCGTTCGTCTAACAAACGAGCTTCCATAAGCATATATTCTCGCCTCACTTTCGTATCGAGTTTCAAATAGCTGATTTCATTATCAATCTGCTTGGTGAAATCAGTAGTTACAATGTGATTGTTTACATAATCATAAAAGCTTTTGAGATCCTTAGAGATTTCGCCATGCGTACCCTTAGTGTTCAAAATCATGGTGGTTGCTTTATCCGGAAGCTCCAGCTCCAAATCCTCCAGGCAGCGCTTTTTAAAAGTATAGACATAATTACCATTTTCAAAGAAATCAAAAATACAGATGAAAATGATAAAGGTCGGCGGCAATAGGTCATAAGGCTGGCCTGCCTGCAGCAAATCAAAATCAAGCAGCGCCTGATAATAGCGCGAGCGTTTGGGCAGAACGAAGGCTTTGGTTTGGGGATTTTTTTGTTTTTTACCTGCATTTCCAGATTATAGTGTGTGTTTTTATCGTCCGCTACGATGATATCAAGGCGGATGCCGCGACTGGTGTACTCAGGCTCAAGCGTCTTTTCTGCCTCAATGTAGTTAATGTCAGCAATTTCTATCTGCAGCAGTTCCTCCAGCAGATGCTTGCAGATGCGTTTGCGTGACATAACCTTTTTGAAGATGAAGTCGCTTTGAATCGTCATGTTTGCAAATTTTGTTGCCAGGTCTTGCATGGTTTTTCTTCTTTCATTTTAACACAGATGCAATAAAAAATACATAAGCAGCGCAAAAACAAAAAAAGAGCAGTACCCTGACGATAAAAAAATCGTCAGTTTGTACTACTCTTAGAATGTACCAGATAAATGGCCTTGCTTAAGCTTCTGCAGAAAATGCATCTGCAGGATATACTGCTTATTTAATTGTCCGCAGGTAAATGAACTTGATGCGTAAGATTACTTGCGGTTTTGAAGAACTTAGTTTAAGTTTACTTGAAATACAGGGGAATGTCAAGGGAGAACAAGACTTGTGCCTGCTGAAATTTTCAGCAAGGCAGTTTTTTATAAACACTATAATCTCAGCTCTATTCTGCTTTAACCTTAAACACAATTGCATACAGCACCGGCAGTACCACCAGCGTCAGCAGCGTTGCACCTGTCAGGCCGCAGGCAATAGCTACAGCCATTGCATTCCAGAACTGGCTGGCGAACATCGGAATCAATCCCAGTACCGTAGTGAAAGCCGCCAGCATAATCGGACGGAAACGCACAATCGCCGATTCCGTAATCGCCTTGGCAGGCTCCATCCCGGCATCAAGATGCTGCTGAATCTGGTCAACCAGCACCATACTGTTACGGATAATTGTACCGGTGAGCGCCAGAATACCCAGCTCCGCCATAAAGCCCAAAGCGGAATTGAACAGCAGCAGGCCGAAGATAACGCCGATTATACCCATCGGCGCCGTCAGCATAATAACCAGCAGCTTGCGGATATCCTGCATCTGCAGCATAATCAGAACGACAATCAGCAGCAGCATCAGCGGTATCGGCTTCATCAGATAATTCAAGGTATCGTTGCTGTCCTCCAGCGAACCGCCGACCTCGATGCTCATGCCGGCAGGCAGCTCCTTGCGCAGAGGCTCCAGCTCCTTATACACCTGCTTGGTAACATCGTTGCCGGTAACGCCGTCAACAATACCGCCGTTGACGGTAATTGTAGGACGCAGGTTGCGGCGCCAGATGATATTGTCCTCGCTGGTGTAATCAAGATGCGCGATTTGAGACAGAGGCACAGCACCCTGGCTCGTAGGAATGGAAATAGTTTCCAGCTGCGAAATATCTGCGCGCTGGTCAGGCTGCAGGCGGAAAACGATACCAATCTGCTGGTCGCCCTCCAGATAGGTTGCTACGGTATAACCGGATACCTGAGCCTGCAGAGCGTTGGCCACAGTCTGACGTGTGAGTCCCATTTGCAGCAGCTTGTCATTGTCGACCTTCAGCTTAACGGCGTTGGTCTGCTCCAGCCAGTCAAGACGTGTCATGTTGACGTAGGGATTAGTGGCCATCACCTTGCGCACCTTCTGCGCATATTCCTTAACCTGCGCATCGCTGTTGCCGCTGACGCGGATCATAACAGGATAGGGAGCAGGCGGACCGAGCGGAATCGAGCGGGAGTAAACTATAGCCTCCGGTAAATGCTCGGCAGCAAGCTCGCTGATGCGCTTCTCCAGTTTTTTGCGGTCTTCCACGCTTTTGGCAACAACTACGAGCTGTGCGTAGTTATCACGCGGCTGTACCGGGTCGATTACCAGCACAAAGCGCGGTGCACTTTCGCCTACGTAGGTGGAAACGTGGTCTAATTCCTTATCATCCTTAATCAGATTCGTCAGCTTGCGTGCCGCGGCATCAGTTGTTTTAATCGAGCTGCCCTCAGGCATATTAAGCTCTACCAAAAGCTCCGGACGTACGGAGGCGGGGAAGAATTCCTGGCTGACGAAGCGCAGCATGAACATGGAAAGGCCAAGCATCGCCAGCGTAATGCCGATAACCGTGATGCGGTGTCCCAATGCCCAGTGCAGCAGCTTGCGGAAGGCGCGGTAGAAGCTGTTGTCATAAGATTCCTGCTTGATAACAGTAGGCCGGATCCATTCATAGCCCAATACCGGTGCCAAGGTTGCGGAAACAAGCCAGGACAGCATCAGTGTTACGGTCATAACTGGGAAAAGGCTGTAGGCAAATTCCGAAGCGCTGGCTTTGGAGAAGGCAATCGGCATGAAGCCCAGGCAGGTAATGGTGGTGCCTGTCAGCAGCGGCCAGGCGCAGGTTTTGAAGGCGTAGGAGGCTGCCTCCTTGCGCGGCATGCCTTCGGACATTTTTACTTCCATGAGCTCAACGACGACGATAGCGTCATCGACCAGCATACCCAGAGAAACAACTAGCGCGCCCAGGGATACCTTATGCAAATCAATGCCCAATGCGAACATTGCACAGAAGGAGCCTAACAAAATCAGCGGGATGCAGCAGGAAATTACATAACCGCTGCGGCGTCCGAGTGTCATCAGGCTGACTACCAGCACGATGATAATTGCCTCGTAAAGGCTTTCGGAGAATTCGCTGATGGATTTCTTTACTACCTCAGGCTGGTTGGCAACCTGATTAAGCTCCAGTCCGAGCGGCAGCTCCTTTTGGATGCGGACGATTTCCTTGGCCAGATTTTCACCGAGCTTGATGTTATCGCCGCCGTCCTCCATAGAAAGAGCAATGCCGACTGCGGGCTTGCCGTTATAGTACATCATTGTTTCCGGCGGGTCTGCGTAACCGCGGGTGATGTTTGCGATATCGCCCAAGCGGAAGACACGGCCGTTGGCATTGATGGGGATGGCAGCAATATTTTCCACGCTGTCGGGGCTGCCGGTAATGCGCAGGTAGGAGTTGGCTGTGTCGGCCTCAATCATACCGCTGGCATTGACCGAGGTCTGTGCTTTGATAGTGTTGACAATACTGTTGATATCCAGTCCCAGCTGTGCCAGCTTGGCAGTTTGCATCTGCACGAAGATTTTCTCCGGCTGTACGCCTACCAGCTCAACCTTTTTGACATCAGGCACGCTGAAGAAGTCGAGCTTAATTTTTTCGGCGTATTTACGCATATCCTCATAGGTGAAGCCGTCACCGGTAATTGCGTAGATATTGCCGTAAACATCATCAAAACGGTCGTTATAAAAGGGGCCTACGGTACCCGAAGGCAAGTCCTTTTTGCCGTCGTTTACGATGTTGCGCAGCTCCAGCCAGCGCTGACGTACCGTGTTGCCGGCAACCTCATCCTTGAGCGCTACGGTAATAACGCAGACGCCGGGACGCGAATAGCTGGTGATTTTCTTAACCTGCGGCAGACTTTGAATCTGCTTTTCCAAAGTATTTGTCAGATGCATCTCAACATCCTTGGCGCTGGCACCGGGCCAGGCTGCGGATACTACCATCTGCTTGACGGCAAAGCTGGGGTCCTCGCTGCGGCCGAGCGATTTAAAGGAAAAGATGCCCATAATCAGCACAAGCACAGCGAAGAAGTAAACTAACTGGCGATGGTTAATAGCCCATTCTGCCCAGTTGGCATGATGTTTTTCGTTGTTTGACATCAGATATCACCGCCTTTGGTCAGACGTACCTGTTGGTTATCGACAAGCTTGCTGAGGCCGGCGGTTATCAGAATATCACCCTTGTTTAAGCCGCCTGCCAAACGTACGTTGTTGCCTACGTAGCCGGCAACCTTAACGTCCTGCAGCACAGCGCGGTTATTGCGCACCAGCCAGACCTGAGTCTTGCCGTTTACCTGATACAGTGCGGTAGCAGGAATAACAATCTCGTCCTCGGACGCCGCAGCGTCCTTAAAGCTGACCTTGGCAGTCATGCCGAGCTTGGCTGCTGCAGGCAGCTGCGGCACAGCAACGCGCACCTTATAGGTACGTGTAATGCTGTCGGCAATAGGCGAAATTTCGCGGACAGTGCCCTTCGCCGTAACATCTGGAAGCGCCCAGAAGCTGATTTCCGCCTGCTGGCCGACGCTCAGCTTGACGTTTTCCGGCACGTTAATCTGGATTTCACGTTCACCGCTGCGCACGATGGTGACCATCGGCGTACCGGCTGCCGTTACCTGGCCTGCTTCACCGGTGATGGCTGCCACAACGCCGTCGGCATCACTCGTCAGCTGCGTGTAGCTCAGCTGGTTGCCGCTGGCGTTGGCGTTGGCCTGTGCCTGACGCAGCGCAGCATTGGCTGCCTCCAGCTGGGTGTTGTACTGGTCGCGCGTTGCTTCGCTCACAGCACCGCCGGCATATAGCTTGTTAAAGCGTGCCGCATTGTCGGCCGCCAGCTTTTGGTTGGCAATGGCAGATGCCAGCTGTGCATTGGCTGCTTCTACGCTTTGGTTTACATCCTTCGGATCAATCGTCATCAGAATCTGGCCGGCGTGTACCCGGTCGCCTACGTTGACAAGACGGGAAGCGATTCTGCCGGCAGTCTGGAAGGCCAGCTGGCTTTCATAACGTCCGCGCACCTCGCCGGGATATACGGTGGAGGAATCGGCAATGCTTTCGCCAATCGTCATAGTCCGGACGATGGGGATGTAGTTTGCCTCCTGTGGCTTATGCATAATACTGCTGTAAAGCTGCCAGCCTGCGGCTGCCAGTACGACAACGGCAGCTCCGGCAACAAGTTTCTTTTTATCAGGAAGTTTGGGAAGTTTTTCCATAATAGACTGCATGATTTAACAGCTCCCTTGCAGAATAATGTTATTGTTGTAAAATTTTTAATCGTTCAATTAAATTATAGGTTCTAATGTAGAGAGCGTCAAGCAACAAAGTTGTAAACAAAAATAAAGCTGCCGGAAAGCAGCTTTATTTGAGGAATATATTTATTTTTTGCTAAGCGATGCAAGGTAGGTGTTGAGCGCCTGCAGCAGGTAATCAAGCTCTGCGCCGTTTTTGAAATTGCCCAGCTCGCAAATGTGGCTGTGCATCAAAAAGAAGAACATGATAATACCTTCCAGTGTGAAGGCAACGTGGGTTGCTTTGATATCCGCAACGATTTCGCCGCAGGCAATCGCTTCCTCAACCAGCTCGGTCATGAACTGATGGATGCGGTACAGCTTGCTGCGCACATAATTTTCAAACATGGGCTGTGGAGTCAGCAGCTCGCGGTAAATCAGATGAATGTTGTAAGGGTTCTGCTGCTGCATTTCGGCAATGCCGTCTACATAGGTACGCAGCTTGGTCAGCGGTGAACCTGGCTGCTGACGGATTTTGTCCTGCAGCTTCAGAAATTTTTCGGCCTCAGTATATAAAACCTCCTGATATAAATTCTTCTTGCCGCCGAAATAATAGGAAATCAACGCGCTGTTGACGCCGCTGGCAACAGAAATCTGCTTGATGGACACGGCAGCGAAGCTGTCCATGGCAAACAGCTTGGTTGCGGCTTCAAGAATTTTATCAGCAGAATTGAGATTAGGACTTTCATCTATCATATAACGTAATACCTCGTTGGAATAAATAATGTATGAATATATTATACACGATTTGGGCGCAGATGTAAGCTGATTTTGTTAAAAAAGTGATATTATGAAAATATCTTGTTAAATATAAAAATTTTGTTCGTTAATACGTTGGCTATGTACTGTTTTTCTGCTATAATAAAAAAATAACGGAGGTCAGTATAGAAAAAATGAATACATTGGCTATAGCTTTGATGATTGTCATAGCTCTGCTGCTGGCAGGTGTGATAATATTATTGATACAGGGACGCCCTAAGGCGGACATGACGGCGCAGCGGCTGGAGCTTTTGGAGCGCAGGCTTGCGGAAAGCATGTACGACCTGCGCGGCGAGCAGAGCACACTGGCGCGGGCGGCGCGCTTGGAAAACCAGGCGGCGAGCGACAGGCTGAGCGAACAGATTGACAAGCGCGTGGCGCGTCTGGCGGATATGACGGACCAGAACCTGGAGCGCATCCGCATGACTGTGGACGAGCGCCTTAATCAATCGCTGGAGCAGAAGTTCGCGCAGGTCAACAAATGCCTGGGCGAGGTACACCAGTCACTGGGACAGATGCAGAGCCTTTCCTGCGGGGTGGATGAGCTGCGGCGCGTTCTTTCGAACGTCAAGGTGCGCGGTACCTGGGGCGAAATGCAGCTTGGCAATATCCTCAAGGATATTCTTGACCGTGCAAGATATGTAGAAAATGCAGAGGTGCGTCCGCACAGCGGCCTGCGCGTGGAATATGCTTTGCGCTTGCCGGGGCAGCGGGAGCAGGAGGTGCTGTTGCCGATTGATGCCAAGTTTCCGCTGGAGGATTACCAGCGCCTGCAGCAGGCGCGTGAGGCCGGTGATACGCAGGCGGCGGATGCGGCGGCAAAGCAGCTGGAGCGACGCTTAAAGAGCGAAGCGAAGGATATCTGCGAAAAATATATCTGTCAGCCGTATTCGACGGATTTTGCCGTGATGTATCTGCCGAGCGAGGGCCTGTTTGCGGAGGCTTTGGCCTTGCCGGGACTGGCCGAAGAGCTGCAGCTGAAGTTCAGAGTGTGCGTAGCGGGGCCGACGACGCTGGCAGCGCTGGTGAACAGCCTGCAGCTGGGCTTCCGTACCTTGGCGGTGCAGCAGCGTACTACAGAGGTGTGGCAGCTGCTGAACAAGGTTAAGCAGGAGCTTGCCGGCCTGGAAACAGCCCTTGATAAAACAGCTAAAAAGCTGGAGGAGGGGCAGAACGCTCTGCATACCACCAAGCGCTATACAGCACGTTTGCAGAAGCAGCTGGATGCTGTGCAGCTGTTAGATGAGGAAGATAAGCATGACAAAGAATAATGAGCCTCATCACTATAAAAAGCCGCCGCTGTGGGTGCAGATATTATTGTGGGCCTACGGCTTTATGTGGCTGAATATGGTTTTTGTTACGGGCTTAAACAGCCTGTATCTCGGTTATATAGATTATGACAGCGGCAGCATTGCCTTCGCCATGACCTGTGGCTTTTGGCTGATTTTCAAATATTTGCCGCGCTTGCTTTAAGAGGGGGAATTACAATGGAGCAATGGGATATTTATGACCGTGAACGCCGTCTTACCGGACGGACGATGAAGAAAAATGACTGGATACTGCAGGACGGCGAGTATCATCTGACGGTGCTTGGCGTTGTGCGCAACACAGACGGACGCTTTCTGATTACCAGACGCGTGCTGACGAAGGCCTGGGCTGCCGGCTGGTGGGAGGTTCCCGGCGGTGCGGTGCAGGCGGGTGAAAGCTCACGCGAGGCTGTGAACCGTGAGGTGTGGGAGGAAACCGGTCTTGATGTTTCTGCCTGCGCAGGCGGACCGGCGCTGACCTATCACCGTGAGAATCCGGGCGAGGGCGATAATTATTTCGTCGACTGCTATCTTTTTACGCTGCCCTTTGCACCGGAGCAGGTAAAAATCCGCCCTAATGAGGCACTGGAATACAAGCTGGCGACCTTGGAGGAAATTCAGGAGCTGGCGCAACAGGGAATCTTTTTGCATTATGACAGTATTAAGGATGTTTTTGCAAAATAAAGCTGTATGTCGGCGTTTGCTGTTGAAAAAACACAGCCGGCGTGGTAAAATATTATGGTAAATGCTTAAATAAATATGGCAAAGAGAAAGTTTGGAGGAATTTACAATGTCAGGACATTCTAAATGGGCGAACATTAAACATAAAAAAGGCAAGGCTGACGCTCTGCGCGGCAAAATCACTACTAAAATCAGCCGTGAAATCACTATTGCCGTTCGTATGGGCGGTGCAGATCCTACCGGTAACATGAAGCTGAAGCTGGCTCTGTCCAAGGCTAAGGCTAACAATATCCCTAAAGACAACATTCAACGTGCAATCCAAAAGGGTGCAGGTGCTCTGGAAGGCCAAAGCTTCGAAGAGATTACCTATGAAGGCTACGGTCCTGCAGGCGTTGCTATGATGGTCAGCTGCCTGACCGATAACCGTAACCGTACCGCTGCCGATGTACGTCACGTATTCTCTAAGCACGGCGGCAACCTGGGTGCCAGCGGCTGCGTAAGCTACATGTTCAAACAAAAAGGTATCTTCGCAGTTAGCGCCGAAACCGGTGTGAGCGAGGATGATCTGATGATGATCGCTCTGGATGCAGGTGCTGAGGATATCAAGAGCAGCGAAGACGGCTTCGAAATTATCACCGATCCGGCTGCTTATGACGATGTAGAAAAGGCTTTGGCTGATAACAATATTGAAGTTGCAATGTCCGAAATCACCATGGTTCCCGATACTATGGCTGAGCTGTCCGGTGAGGATGCCGAAAAGGTTCAGAAGATGCTGGACGCATTGGATGATTGCGATGATGTACAAGACGTTTACACCAACGCTGACTTGCCGGAAGACGACGAGGAATAATATTATTATTACGAAGTAACTGCAATGTGCGCGAAGCATAGTTGCAGAAAGGAAAGCAGGCAGTTGATGTCTGCTTTCTGTTTTTTGAGAGGTTTTTTATGCTGGTTTTAGGAATTGACCCCGGTACCGCCATCTGCGGTTATGGCTTGGTAGATATGACAGGAAACCGTCTGCGCCCCGTTTTTTACGGCTCGGTGCTGACGGATAAGGATATGCTGCCGGAGCTGAGGCTAAAGAAGATTTACGATGATATTTCGGATATTATCGATCACTTCAAGCCGGATCTGCTGAGCATCGAAAAGCTGTTTTTCAACCGCAACGTGACTACTGCGATTCCTGTAGGACAGGCACGCGGCGTTGTGCTTTTGGCTGCGGCCAACAAGGGACTGCCGGTGATGGAATTTACGCCGATGCAGATTAAGCTGTCGGTAGTAGGCACAGGCAGTGCAACGAAGGAGCAGGTTATCTATATGGTGATGCATTTGCTCAATATCCGCGAAAAAATTAAACCGGATGATACGGCCGATGCGCTGGCAGCGGCAATCTGCGGCATCAATACTGCGTCTACGCGCAGATGGCAGGAGGGCAGATAAATGATAGGTTCATTGAAGGGTACTGTTGACAGCCTGGGCATAGACAACTGCATAATCGAAACGGCAGGCGGCGTAGGCTACCGTGTTTTCATGCCGGCGGCACAGCTTGCTCAGCTGACGCAGGGTGCCTCTGTACGCCTGCACATCCACACCGCAGTACGCGAGGATGCCATTGTTCTTTACGGCTTTTTGAGCCGGGAATATTATGACCTCTTTGAACTGCTGCTGACTATCAGCGGCGTAGGTCCCAAGATGGTTTTGGGTATTTTATCCGCAGTTAAGCCTGATGCCTTTTATCTGGCGGTGCAGAGCCGTGATATCAAGGTGCTCACCAAGCTGCCCGGTATCGGCAAAAAGACGGCGGAGCGATTGCTGCTGGAATTGAAGGACAAGGTCGGACCCGTAGCCGCCGAAAGTGCTGACAGCTTCGGCGAAGCAGTAGCTGCCGGAGGCAGCGGTGCTGTAGCGGAGGCTATCGAAGCACTTGCTTCCCTTGGCTACAGCAACAGCGAGATTATGCCCGTAATCAAGAAAATCGAAGGCGCAGAAACCAAGACGAGCGAGGAAATTCTGAAGCAGGCCTTAAGGCTGATGATGAAGTAATTTCCCGCAGATAAACCGTCTGGCGGTATTTGAGCCTGTAGCAGTAGGCTGCAAAAGGCTTGATAGGAGGAACTTATGGAATTTGATGATAGAATTATTGCCGGGGCGGAACAGGAAGCAGATGGCTGGCAGTACAGCCTGCGTCCGCGTCTGTTAAATGAATATATAGGTCAGACGCAGGTCAAGGATAATCTGTCTATTTTCATTAAGGCTGCCGCTGCCCGCCACGAAGCGCTGGACCATGTGCTGCTGTTCGGGCCTCCGGGCCTGGGCAAAACTACGCTGGCCAACATTATTGCCAATGAGCTTAATGTCAACATCCGCGTTACCAGCGGACCGGCGATTGAACGTCAGGGAGATTTGGCAGCAATCTTAACCAACCTTGGCGACAATGATGTACTTTTTATTGACGAAATCCACCGCTTGTCCAAGACCGTAGAGGAAATCCTGTATTCCGCTATGGAGGATTTTGCGTTAGATATTATTATCGGCAAAGGTCCTGCGGCACGCAGTGTGCGTCTGGATCTGCCGCATTTTACGCTTATCGGCGCTACCACGCGCCTAGGCGCGATAGCGGCGCCTTTGCGTGACCGCTTTGGCGTGCAGTGCTGCCTGGAGTTTTACAAGCCGGAGGAGCTGCAGTTTATTATTACGCGTGCAGCGGAAATCCTGAATGTAAAAATCGACAAGGAAGGCGCTTTGGAAATTGCCTGCCGCAGCAGAGGCACGCCGCGTATTGCGAACCGTCTGCTGAAGCGTGTGCGAGATTTCGCTCAGGTGCTGGGCGTGGAGGTTATCGACCGTCAGCTGGCAGACGAAGCGCTGGCTAAGCTGGAGGTTGACCGCTACGGCTTCGACCGCAACGACCGCAAAATTTTGACGACCATCGTCAAAACCTTCGGCGGCGGTCCTGTCGGCATCGAAACAATTGCTGCAGCCGTAAGCGAGGAGTCCTCAACCATTGAGGATGTAATCGAGCCGTATCTGATGCAGCAGGGAATGCTGAACCGCACCTCGCGCGGACGTATGGCAACACGCGAAACCTATAGATATCTGGGAATACCGTTTCCCGAAAATCAGTAAAGCAGCTTAGCTGTTCAGGAGGAAAAATGAAATTATTATTACACGCCTGCTGCGGTCCCTGTGCCTGCTACCCTACGGAGCAGCTGACGGCGGCGGGAACAGATTTTGATATTTTGTTTTTTAATCCTAACATTCATCCGTACAAGGAGTTCAAGCACAGGCTGAGCACCCTGCGGGAGTTTTGTGAGAAGAAGCGCTACAATCTTATTATCGACAAAAGCTATCCGATAGAGGAATGCATCCGCGGTATGCTGTCAGAGCCTACCGTGCGCTGTGCCTTCTGCTACCGTATGCGCCTGCGCTACGCAGCGCAGTTTGCCAAAGAAAACGGCTACGATGCCTTTTCGACTACGTTGCTCGTCAGCCCCTATCAGCGCCATGAGCTGATAAAAAAGGAGGCGGAGGCGGCAGCGGCGGAGTTCGGTATTCCGTTCTATTACGAGGATTTCCGCGTCGGCTACCAGCGCGGCGTGGATATCAGCCTGGAGCTGGGGCTATATCGCCAGCAGTACTGCGGCTGTGTCTTCAGCGAGCGTGACCGCTACGAAATCCGCAAAAAGCCTAAGGCGGAAGCAACGCAGGATAAGTTTGTGGTTGTAAGCAAAAATATTAAAATGGTGAACAGATAATTAGAGTTTATAGCAAGACGCAGAAAAGCCTCTCCTAGGGGAGAGGTGGCATCGCGAAGCGATGACGGAGAGGGGAAATGACTAGACTGCAGACCCCTCTCAGTCACCCTATCGGGTGACAGCCGCCCCAGGGCGCCTTCTCTTGCCCTGCGGGCAATTCACCTTGTCCCCCCTAGGGGAGCCTCTCTTACTATACGGACAATTCACATTGTCCCCTTAATGGGAGCTTTTCAATGTTCACTGCTCCTCTTCTTAAACTTAGCAAATCGAGGAAAAGTATATGCTTAGAAAATTACTGATACTGTCTGTACTGTTATTTACTTTTATATTTGCCTCTGCTGCGGTAGCCGCCGAGCAAATCCGCATAGGAATTGTGGTGGGGCAGGCAACGGCAGAGCTGAGCTGTGAGGATGAATTCACAGTGCGTGATTCATCGGGCAAAACTACTACGATGCCCAAGGGAAAATATTTCATCCATGCGCAGCAGGGAAAGCTTTTCTTTGATGATAACAATGAATTTGGTAATGAAGCGTTTGTTGCTACGGCGGCAGGCAAAAGCTCACCGCAAATCAATAAACGCAGTTATAAAGGGGATTTTCAGCTGCAGGCCGAGCAGGGTAATAAGCTACTGGTAGTCAACAGACTGCCGCTGGAGGATTATCTGGCGAGCGTGCTGCCTGCCAAAACGATGTCCGTATGGCCTGATGAGGTTATCAAGGCACAGGCGGTTGCTGCCCGCAGCTATGCTATGTATAAAATGCAGCACAGCGACAAGGCTTATGCTTTGCTTGCAACCGACAGGGAGCTGCCTTACGGAGGTACCGGCAAGCGCATTGAAAAGTATGCTGTGACGAAGCTGATTCAGGCGACGAAAGGACAGTATCTTGCTGATGCTTACGGTCGGGCGATTGAAGCTGTCACTACTTCAAGCAGCGGCGGCAGAACCGAAAGCGCGCTGAATCTGCGCGGTACTGCCGTAAGCTATCTGCAGTCGGTAGAGGATTACGACAGCGACAGCCCGGAATATACCTGGGAAAGCCGCATTGCTCCGGTGCTTTTGGAAAGTCTGGCAGCACAGCGCGGTTATACCACCGGCAAGCTGACGAGCATACGTCTGTCCCCGCTTGATGATGCAGGTGTTGACAGAACGCCCACGGGACGGGTAAAATATATTATCCTTTCGGGTGAGGCCGGTGCTGCCAAAATCAGCGGCAGTGAGCTGCAGGACCTGTTAGGCTTGAACAGTACCTTATTTGATATCGAAACCGGTACGCCGGTACCGGAAACGCTCAAGGTGCCTATCGAAGATCATTACGGTATGGAAATAGGCAGCAAGGATATAGGCATCAAGGTCAATGAGTCGAAAAAGCCCGTCTGGAAAAATTTAGTACGCAGCTACCATTTGTTGGGCGGCGGCAAGGAAGAAAAAATTATTTTCCACGGCAAGGGGAAAGGCTCCGGCCTCGGTTTGAGTGCCTGGGGGGCGCGCGGTATGGCTAACGCCGATGCCAAGGCTACCTATAAAACGATTCTGGCACATTATTATCCCGGAACTCAGCTTGTCCGTTAGCAGGAAGCTATGTGTCCTGTAATATATAAGAAAAGAGAGAATTTTGCATGTTAGTAACTGATTTTGATTATGATTTGCCACAGGAGCTTATTGCTCAGCATCCTATGGAGCCGCGCGACCATTCGCGCCTGCTGGTTGTTGACAAAAAGACCGGTGAAATTGAGCATAAGCATTTTTATGATCTGGTAAATTATCTTAAGCCCGGCGATGTGCTGGTGTTTAACGATACCCGCGTTATTCCCGCGCGCCTGCACGGCACGAAGGATACCGGTGCCCATGTCGAGGTATTTCTGCTGACCCGCAGAGATGCAACCGACTGGGAGGTTCTGGTGCGCCCCGGTAAAAAGCTGCAGGTTGGTGCCAAGATTAACTTCAGCGATGAATTGAGCTGCGAGGTTATTGAGCACACCGACTTCGGCGGACGCGTAGTACGCTTTAAGTATGACGGTATCTTCGAAGAAATTCTTGACCGTCTGGGCGAAACTCCTCTGCCGCCGTATATCACGGCACCGCTGGAGGATAAGGAGCGTTATCAGACTGTTTATAACCGTGAGCGCGGCAGTGCTGCCGCTCCGACTGCAGGCCTGCACTTTACCAAGGAGCTGCTGCAGAAAATCAAGGAAATCGGCTGCGAAGAGGTTTTTGTAACGCTGCATGTAGGCCTTGGTACCTTCCGCCCCGTAAGCGAGGCGAAGATTGAGGACCACAAGATGCATAAGGAGTTCTACACCGTATCGCAGGAGGCTGCGGATGCAGTAAATAAGGCGAAGGCCGAAGACCGCCGTATTATTGCGGTTGGCACTACGGCAGTACGCACTCTGGAGGCTGCGGGCGCTGACGGTCAGCTGCACGCTGGCAGCAGCTGGACGAATATCTTCATCTACCCCGGTTACAAATTCCGTCTGGTGGATGACCTCGTAACCAACTTCCATCTGCCGCAGAGCACGCTGCTGATGCTGGTAAGCACTCTGTCTACCCGTGAGATTATGCTGCAGACCTACAAGAAGGCGGTTGAAGAAAAATATCGCTTCTTCTCCTTTGGCGATGCCATGTTTATTACAGACCTCAATAAATAAGATTTTTTGCCTTCGACGCAAAGCCGAAGGCGCTGATAAATATTTTTAGGAGTTGCATATGACTAAACACGCAGTAACCTACGAACTAATTAAAGAATGTCCGCGCAGCGGTGCGCGTCTTGGCCGCTTGCATACGCCGCATGGTACCTTTGAAACTCCGATGTTTATGCCTGTAGGCACACAGGCAACGGTAAAAACTCTGGCACCGGAAGAGCTGTACGATATGGGTAGCCAGGTTATTTTGTCGAATACCTATCATCTGTTTTTGCGTCCCGGTCACGAGCTGGTGCGCAAGGCAGGCGGTCTGCACAAGTTTATGAATTATAAACGCGGTATGCTTACCGACAGCGGCGGCTTTCAGGTATTCAGCCTGGGCGCTATGCGCAAAATTACCGAAGAGGGCGTAATGTTCCGTTCGCATATCGACGGCAGCAAGCAGTTCCTCTCCCCGGAGGTTTCTACTCAGGTGCAGGAGGCATTGGGCGCTGATATCGCGATGGCCTTTGATGAATGCATTCCGTATCCTGCTGATTTTGATTACGCCAAGCGTTCTACCGAGCGTACCACTCGCTGGGCTAAGCGCTGTCTGGAAACGCATACGCGTGAGGACCAGTCCATGTTTGGTATCGTGCAGGGCGGTATGTATCCCGAGCTGCGCCGCATGAGCGTGCAGCAGCTGACGGAGCTTGATTTCGCCGGCTATGGTATCGGCGGTCTGTCCGTAGGCGAGCCTAAGCCGATGATGTACGATATCCTTTCGCAAACCACCGAGCTGATGCCGAAGGATAAGGCACGTTATCTGATGGGCGTAGGCACTGCAGACTGCATTGTAGAGGCAGTAAACCTTGGCGTTGATATGTTTGACTGCGTATTTCCAACACGTGTTGCCAGAAATGGCACCGCTATGACGCACACCGGCCGTCTGGTAGTACGCAATGCAACCTACGCTGAGGATTTCCGTCCGATTGAGGAAGGCTGCGACTGCTATGCCTGCCGTAACTTCAGCCGTGCTTATATCCGCCATCTGTTCAAGGCAGAGGAGATTTTCGGTCTGAGACTCTTGTCTATTCACAATCTGCATTTCCTGCTGCATTTTGCCAAGGAAATACGTGAGGCTATCGCTAATGACTGCTTCCCTGAGTTCCGCGAAAGATTCTTAGAAAATTATCGTTGATAACAAGGATTTTTCCGATTTACAGAGAATATATAAAAGTGGTATAAATAAACTGAACTATTGCATACTAAAATGTTTGCAAGAGGAACCTGCAAATATGTCCGAATTTGCGGGAAGTGATAAAATGTGGAGGTGTTCAATATGCAAGGTGGAGATACAATGGCTTTGCTCAATTCTCTCTGGCCCTTCTTTTTAATGGGCGGCATATTCTATTTCATGCTCTGGAAACCCCAGAAAAAAGAGCAGCAAAAAAGACAGGATTTGTTAAATAGCCTGAAGGAAGGCGACGAAATCATTACCATTGGCGGTATCTATGGTAAGATTACCGCTATTTCCGAAAAACGCGTTAAGGTAGAGGTTGCCGAAGGCGTAATAATCGAAATGGCGCGCAATGCTGTCAGCGGTTTCCAAAACCCCGCTAAAAATTCCTGATGGTGATTGCAGAAGAAAAAGTTGAGCTGCGCAAGTATTTTAAAAGGCTGCGGTCGCAATTGACCGCAGAGCAGGCTGCTTCCGGCAGTCTGCTGACTGCCCGTCAGATACTGGCCTGTGATGCATATCGCAAAGCGAACTGCATCATGGGCTATTTGGCTTTCGGAAATGAGCTGTCTGTAGACCTGGTTCTGCAGCAGGCCTTGGCCGACGGCAAGACTGTTGCCGTGCCGCTGGTGCAGTCGGCAACGGAGATGGCTCCTGTTCAGCTGGAAAACATGCTGGAGTTTGAGCTTGACCGTTACGGCATCCGCAGCGTCCGCCAACCGGCGAAGCTGCTGCAGCCGCAGCAGCTTGACCTTGTACTGGTGCCCGGAGTGGCCTTCGGCCGCGACGGCAGCAGACTGGGGATGGGCGCGGGTTATTATGACCGTTTTCTGCCGCAGGCGGAAAACGCATTGCTCATGGGCATCGCTTACGATGCTTTTATTCAGCCGAATCTGCCGCGGGATGAATTTGACGTGCTTGTACAGCTTTTAGCAAGTGAAAGCGGGATTACCACTCTCAGTCCGCTTAGCTTATAAATTAAATCCAGTTAATCCAAAAAAATCTTAAGGAGGAAGTTATTTTGCGTTGGAATGAATTCGGGAAATTTCTGATTGTCGCTTTGGCGATTATCGGCGGTTTCTGCGTATACATCTCGCCTCTGGCTAATTCCATTAAACAGGGCTTGGATCTGCAAGGTGGTACTCATGTAGTTTTACAGGCTGTGGATACGCCGGAACTTAAGGTTGACGACGACGCTGTCAACCGCAGTGTAAAGGTTATTGAGCGTCGTGTCAATGAGTTGGGCCTGACCGAGCCTGTTATTCAGCGTCAGGGCAAGGACCGTATTATTGTTGAGCTGCCGGGCGTAAAGGACCCTGAAAAAGCTATTGCTATGCTGGGCCGTACCGCTATGCTGCAGTTCAAGGATGAAAGCGGCAAGGTTGTTCTCACAGGCAGTGACCTGAAGGACGCTAAGGCACAGGTTTCCCAAGGCAATCAGGCTGTAGTAGGCTTGGAATTTAATGATGAGGGCGGCAAAAAATTTGCTGACCTTACTGCCCGCAATGTAGGCAAAAAAATCGCTATCGAGCTTGACGGCCAGGTACTGACTGCTCCTGTAGTACAGGAAGCTATCACCGGCGGTCATGCACAGATTTTCGGCTCCCGCAATGTTGAAGAAGCCGAGCATCTGGCAATCCTGCTGCGCAGCGGCAGTCTGCCGGTTAAAATCGAAGTTATGGAAAACCGTACCGTTGGTCCTACCCTCGGTCAGGATTCCAAAGACAAGAGCGTTAAAGCCTTCAGCATCGGTATCATCGGCGTATTTGTATTTATGCTGCTGTTCTACCGTCTGGCAGGCGTAGTTGCGGACATTGCTCTGCTGCTGTACGTAATGCTGCTGCTTTTGGTAATGCGTTATCTGGGTGCAACACTGACACTGCCCGGTATCGCAGGTATTATCCTGTCTGTCGGCATGGCGGTTGATGCCAACGTACTGATTTTCGAACGCTTTAAGGAAGAAGTTAAGCGCGGCAAAACTCTGCGCAGTGCGATGGATTCCGGCTTTGGCCGTGCTATCGTAACCATCCTTGACTCCAACCTTACTACTATCATGGCTGCAGCCGTACTGTTCTACCTGGGCACCGGTCCTATCAAGGGCTTTGCTGTTACCCTGGCACTTGGTACCTTGCTGAGTATGTTTACCGCAGTAACCGTTACCAAATTTCTGCTGCGCTTTTTGATTTACAGTAACATCACCAATAGGCCCTTCCTGTTTGGTGCAAAAGCACCGAAAGCAAAAGAGGAGGTGGCTAAATAATGAAGTTCTCTATCGTTAAGCGTTATAAAATTTTCTTCGCTATTACCATCACCTTCCTGATTATCGGTATCGGCTCCATGCTTTTCAAGGGCTTTAACCTGGGCATTGACTTTACCGGCGGCAGTATCATGGATTTGGAATTCAAAAATCCTGTTACCGTTTCTCAGGTACGTGAGGTGCTTAAAGAAAAGAATCTGGGCAATGCTATTATCCAGCTGGAAAGCAGCGACAGCAATGCCAAGAGCTCTAAGGGCGTGCTGATTCGTACCGGCGTTATCAGCGACGAGCAGCGTCAGCAGGTAATGACCGACCTGAAGAGCAAGGTTGGTGACTTTGCTATCCAGCGTGTTGAAAACGTTGGTGCTACCGTCGGCAGTGAGCTGATTCAACAGGCTGTTATGGCGATTGTGCTTTCCTGGTTCCTGATGATTGCTTATATCACCATCCGCTTTGAATTCCGCTTTGCTCTGGCAGCTATTGTCGCTTTGATTATCGACGTACTGGTAACCCTGAGCTATTTCTCCCTCTTCCATATGGAGCTTGATTCCTCCTTCGTTGCAGCACTGCTGACGGTTGTAGGTTATTCTGTCAACGGTACCATCGTTATCTTCGACCGTATCCGTGAAAACCTGAAAATCCATCGTCGCAGCGAAAGCATGACGGAAATGGTAGACAACAGCATTTGGCAGACCATGGGACGCAGTATCTATACTGTAGGTACCTCTCTGTTCGCTGTTGTAGCTATCTTCATCTGGGGCGGTGAAACTATCCGCAATTTCTCCTTTGCTATGCTGGTAGGCTTCTCCAGTGGTGCTTATACCTCCACCTTCCTCGCAGGTCCGTTATGGATGATGCTGCGTAAGCTGAAACCCGGCAGAGATTAAAATTAAAACTTATAGCCTGTGTGCATTCGGAAAAATGAATGCCGCAGGCTATTTTTCTTGTTTTTGGCGGCTGAAAAAGCTACAATAATAGGTGATATTGCAGGAGAAGCTTTTGTGTTTATCGGTGTTGTTAAGGAGAACTGGAATGATTTATATTTTGAAATTTATCGCAGCCTTTTTGCTGCCTCCGGGGTTGTTTGTGCTGCTGGGAATAATCTTGAGTGTTTATTTGTGGCGGCGGCGGCAAAACTTCGGCCGTTTTGCTTTCAGCTTAAGTGCTTGCCTGACGCTGTTGTTATATCTTAGCTGCACCTTATTGGGAGCCAAGCTTTTGGGGCAGCCGTTGGAGAACCGTTACAGCCAGCAGCAGCCTGCTTCTGCGCAGGTGATAGTTGTTCTGGGCGGTGGCAGCGTCGGTTCCGTACCGGATGGCACTGAGCGCGGCGGCCTGATGTCCGCCGGAGCGGCGCGCCTGCTGACGGCAGCGCGTTTGGCGAAGCAGCATTCGCTGCCGGTGCTCATCAGCGGTGGGCAGGTGTTCAGCGATGGCGCAAGCGAGGCGCTGGTCGCCGAGCGGATTCTGTTACAGCTGGGACTGCCGCAGGAGCAGATTATTGTTGAAACGCAGGCCAGAACAACGAAGGAAAATGCTGCTTATACTGCAGCCCTCTGCCGTGAGCGCGGCTACAACAACGTGCTGCTGTTGACAAGTGCGCTGCATATGCCTCGCAGCATGCAGTTCTTTGAGCGTTATTTAGGCGGTCAGGGCATTAAGGTTGCCGCCTATCCCTGCGATTACACGCTTAATCCGCAGGGCAAGTTTAATCCGCGCTGGCTGGTGCCACAGCTGCAGGCCTTTGATGTTACCTGTATGGCTTTGCACGAATATGTTGGTATGGCCGGTTCCTTTTTACAGCACTGATTTGCAGCGGCAAGCTGCAAGCAGCCGGAGAATTTGCATATTTTCCGCCTTTTTTGTATAATTAAGTAACAGATAGAAACAAATATTATTTTTGGGTGAGGTATATTATGAAAAAAATTCTGTTCTTAGTTTGCCTGCTGCTTTGTCTGCTGCTTGCCGGCTGCGGACCGCAGGAAAAGAATACCGCCGACAGCGGTAAGGTTTTGTACACAGTGACGGATGCAACTGGCACTAAGCTGAGCTTCAGCGAAAAGCCGCAGCGTATTGTGAGCCTGAACGTATCTGCCGACGAAATTTTGCTGGATATGGTTGACAGTAAGCGCTTGGCAGCCTTGTCGCTGCTGGCCGATGATCCCGGTATCTGCAGTGCCGGTGACAAGGTGAAATCCGTCAAGGGCAGAGCGCAGGGAAGCAACCTGGAAAGTGTGCTGGCCATGCAGCCTGATCTTGTTATTATCCCGGATTATACTGTGGAGCCGATTCAGGGACTGCGCAGCGCGGGACTCAAGGTTTATGTGTGCCATACGCCGAATAATGTGCAGGATATCTTTAAGTTTATCAGGGAAATCGGCTCTGCCGTAGGCGAAGAAGCCAAGGGTGAGGCGATGGCCAAAAACATGGAAGCGCAGCTGGAGACTGTGCGTAAGCAGGCGCTGCAGGCTGCAGGCGATAAGCCGCTTAATGTGCTGGCACTTTCCTTTACCGGACCGCTGGGCATGAGGGGCACCTTCAGCGGCCTGTGCTATTATGCAGGCGTGCATAACGTGCTTGATGGCATGGATATTCCGTATCAGAGCAACCTGTCGGAGGAAAAAATGCTGGAGCTTAATCCGGAGCTGATTATTACGCCGAGCTGGGATTACAGTAAAAAAGGCGACCCGGAGCAATTCCGTCAGCGCATTTTACAAAATCCGGCCTATAAGAGCATTAAGGCTGTAAAGAACGGCCGCGTGCAAAGTTTGCATGATAATTATTTATACAGTACTTCGCAATATACAGTTAAGGCGGTGCAGGAATTGGCACATGCCGCTTATGGAATTTAGTTAGGAGATGCAGTGGCAATGAGACTAGTCAAAACAATTGGTCTGACACTTTTATTGGCAGCGGGAATGCAGCTGTGCGCTGCGGCCAAGGAGCAGGAAGCGTTTTATACAGGTGAAAAAATTAAGGGATATGATAAGGGCAGCTTTGTAGTTTTGGAGGCCGATGATATTAACTTCCGCAGTGCCGCTGAGGACGGCAATGTTTTAAAGGTACTGCCGCATCATTCGCTGCTGCGTGTTATCCGCCAAAGCGGTGACTGGCTGGAGACCGAATCGGACGGTGTGAACGGTTTTATCTACGCGCCCTATACTGTTGCCGGCAATAGGGATGAGCTGACGCAGGACGATTTTGCTCTTGGCTATGCCGCACTCGGACAGCAGTTTGACGAGCAGGAGGCCGAGGAGCGCCTAGGTGCTGTCAAGCAGGAGAAAATAGATAAAAAGCGTAAGCAGATAAACTATACATTTGAGGGCGCCGTAATCAGTGTTGCCCGCAAAAAACAGGCAGTAGATGCAATCCGTGTTGTTGATCCCAAGTATATTACGATGCGCGGCGTAAGCATCGGGGACAGTGCCGGCAGAGCTGTAGGACAGTACGGCCTGCCTGATGCGGTTGTTTATGCTGCCGATAATACCACCTACGAATATTTTTGGGAGGACGACAAGGAGCAGCCGCTGCGTTTTGCGCTGGAGATTGATAAGCAGAGCCGTGTGACAGCCTTTATTTTGGAGAAGCTGAAGAAAAAATAGCAGTCTGCTGTCAGTCTTTGTGAAATAGGTAAAATTAAGCCTTAAATGAGTATGTATACACTAAAAATCCTGCCGCATAAGCAGGATTTTTTTATATGCTGGCAGAATTATAACAGTTATAATATATTAAAATTTATACTAAAGGAGTTGAGCTGAATGCCGTTTTTAATCTTAGTTATAATTATTTGTATGATAGTAGCATTGTTTGCCGTGCAGAATGCGGTAGCAGTATCCTTGAACTTTGTTTTCTGGAGCTTCAGCGCCTCACTGGTGCTGGTAATTCTCGGTGCGTTTTTAATGGGCGTGCTGGTTGCCACCTGCTTTTTGCTGACGATGAAGGCCAAGCATTATCTGAAGGATAAAAAGATGCGTGAGGAAATGCAGCAGCTGCAGGCAGAAAACAAACGCCTGCAGGAGCGCGTTGCCATGCTGCAGCATACCCAGCTGCTGCACAACGAGGCAGCACAGGCCGAGGCTGTAAAAAAGGCAGAGCCGGCTGCAGCAGACAAGACTGCTGTCGAGAGCGGTAGCCGCCAATGATGCACAAGGAACGAATTTGGGATATAAAAGAATATAACAGTCAGAAGGCAGACTATTTGGCGGAGGAGCTGAATATTTCGCCGATGGTCACCGGTATTTTATTGGAGCGCGGTCTGCAGGATGCAGCTTCGATGCGTGATTTTCTCTACGGCAGCGCTGCTCCCTTTCATGACCCGTTTTTGCTGAAGGATATGCAGCGCTCGGTTGAGCGTATAGAGCGGGCCTTGGCGGCGGGAGAGCAGATTACGGTTTACGGCGACTATGATGTGGACGGAATCAGTGCTTCCTCCTTGCTGTACCTGTATCTGAAGCAGCGCGGCGGCAGGGTTGCCACCTACATCCCGCAGCGTAAAAGCGAAGGCTACGGCCTGAATGACGAAGCGTTGAAAAATATTGCGGAAAAGGGTACAACGCTGGTGATTACCGTGGACTGCGGCATCAGCGGCCTGCACGAGGTAGCCAATGCGCCGAAGTCTCTGGATATTATTATTACGGACCACCATACGGTGCCTGAGGTTCTGCCTCCTGCCTACGCAATTATCAACGCCAAGCAGCGTGACTGCGGCTATCCGTTTAAGCATTTGAGCGGTGTAGGCATTGCCTTCAAGCTGTGTCAGGCGCTGGAGCAGCGCGAGCCGGGAAGGCTGCCGAAGTGGCAGGAACTTACAGAGCTGGCGGCACTGGGAACGGTAGCGGATATTGTGCCGCTAATAGGCGAAAACCGCGAGCTGGTGCGCCGTGGCCTGAAGGCTATGGAAACAACGAAGCTGGTTGGCATGCGTGCTTTGATTAAGGCCAGCGGCTGTCCGGAAACGGGAATTGCTTCCGATAACATCGGCTTTGGCCTGGCGCCGCGCCTGAACGCCGTGGGCAGGCTGGAGCATGCGCAGCTGGCGGTGGAGCTTTTGGTAACCGACGATAGCGTGAAGGCGGAGAAGATTGCCGCCGAGCTTAATCGTGAAAACACACTGCGGCAGGAAATCAGCCGTCAGATTATGGAAGAGGCGGAAGCACAGCTGGCGCAGGAAAAGCATATCGATACGGCAATCGTGCTTGCTTCCGAAGGCTGGCATCAGGGCGTTATCGGTATCGTGGCTTCACGCCTGGTAGACAAGTACCATCTGCCGACGATTCTGATAAGCCTGAACAACGGCGTTGCCAAGGGCAGTTGCCGCAGTATTCCGGCGCTCAATCTTTACGAGGCGATAGATGCCGAACGTGATTTGCTGACGCAGTACGGCGGTCACCATCAGGCTGCGGGCCTGACGCTGCCGGCAGAGCTGTTGCCGGAATTCAAGCGCCGCTTCCACGAATACGTTGCGCAAAAGCTGAGTCCGGAGGATTATCTGCCGCATCAGGCAATTGACTGTGTTTTGAGCGGCAGCAGCGAAATCAGCATCAGGGATTTGGAGCAGCTGGCACTGCTGGAGCCCTGCGGCTGCGAAAATCAGGCACCTGTTTTTGCCTTCCGTCAGGCGCTGCTGCATAATCAGCGCGCTATGGGCAAGGAGCGCAATCATTTGCAGTTTGTGCTGGATAAGGGCTATAATTCTTATCGCGGCCTGATGTGGAACAATGCGGATTTGCTGCCGTATATGTTTGAAAATATGGTGGCTGATGTTGCCTTTCAGCCGAAAATAAATGTCTGGAATAACGAAACGAGCGTGCAACTGCAGGCCGTAAGCATTCATCAGCAGGTGACGCTGGGGGATATGCGTCAGGCTGCCGATGATAAATGGCGTCTGCTGCTGGGCTTGGTCAAGGTGCATAACAAGGTGCTTGCTTATACCGAAGATAAGCAGTCGCTGCCCGCCGAGGTGCTGCAGACTGCGGGGGATTATCTGGAGCTGGCTTCTTATGAGGAGGCTGCCGGGATGAGCCAGGAAAGGCTGCAGCAGGCCGAAGAAATAGTGCTGTTGGATTTGCCTGCTTATCCGCTGGCGGATATTATGCGCAGATTGCGGCAGCAGGGAGCAAAACATGTAACGCTGCTCTTTAATCAGCCGGATTTAGAGGAGCGCTTGCAGCGCCTGGCTTTGACGCATCCGGACAGGGATGCGATGATGCAGGCCTATAAGCTGGTGATGAATGCACTTAAAATGCGGACAACTGTGAGCGTCGAAGAGCTTTTGTCTGCTCATGCGGAACAAATAAGTGAACAAGCTGTAAAAATTATGGAAGAGCTTGGCTTTATCAGCTATAATAATGGTATAATAGAAAAAGCTGCTATTAAACGCTGCTCGCTGGAGGATGCACCCCTATATGTAACCCTGCAGCAGGAAAGAGAGCGTTTGGAGCACATTTATAAAGAAAATTACCGCCTGAGTCAGCACGAGTTGTTGCGCTGCTGATGAAGTGCAGATGGGAGTGGGGAGAATGCCCTCAACAAACGCAATAACTAATATTACTGATATAGATGAATTGTTTGCGCGTATAGAAGAATATCTTGCGCCGGAGCAGGTAGCTTTTGTCCGTAAGGCCTATGAGCTGGCAGCCAAGGCGCACGCTGCGCAGACACGTAAATCCGGTGAACCGTATATTATCCATCCGATTGGTGTTGTCAGCATCCTTGTGGGATTGCAGATGGATGACAAAACACTGGCTGCTGCCTTTCTGCATGATGTAGTAGAGGATACGGATTATAAGCTGGACTATATCAAAGAGCAGTTCGGCACCGTGGTAGCAAACCTGGTAGACGGTGTTACCAAGCTGGGTAAAATCGAATATATTTCCAAGGAAGACCGCCAGATTGAAAACTATCGCAAAATGTTTCTTGCGATGGCACGCGATATCCGCGTTGTACTGATTAAGCTGGCTGACCGTCTGCATAATATGCGCACGATGAAGTATATGCCTGTGCATAAGCAGCAGTCTATTTCTCGGGAAACATTGGAGATTTATGCGCCGCTCGCACATCGTCTTGGTATCTATACCATTAAATGGGAGCTGGAGGATCTGGCCTTCCGTTATATGGAGCCGGATATTTATTACGACCTGGTAGAGCAGGTAAAAATTAAACGCCGTGAGCGTGAGGATATGATTAACGAGGCTATGACAACGTTGAAGGACGCTGTCGAGAAGGCCGGTATCCGCTGCGAAATTCAGGGCAGACCGAAAAACTTTTACAGCATTCATAAGAAAATGCTGCGTGACCATAAGCAGCTGAGCGAGATTTATGATCTGCTGGCCATCCGTGTGCTGGTAGACACCGTTAAGGATTGCTATGGAACGCTGGGTATCGTACACAGCATGTGGCGTCCTATTCCGGGCCGCTTCAAGGACTATGTAGCGGTGCCGAAATCCAATATGTATCAGTCCTTGCATACGACAGTGCTTTCCAATGGCGGTCAGCCGCTGGAAATCCAAATCCGTACCTTTGAGATGCACCGCATCAGCGAATACGGTATCGCTGCGCACTGGCGCTATAAGGAAAGCGGCGGCAGCAAGCCTGCAGCCGGCGGTGACAAGGGCTTTGATGCCAAGCTGAGCTGGCTGCGTCAGCTGCTGGAATGGCACAAGGATATGAATGATTCGCGCGACTTTGTCAACACGGTCAAGATGGATATTTTTGCCGATGAGGTCTTTGTCTTTACGCCGCGCGGTGATGTTATCGACCTGCCTGTAGGCAGTGTGCCGATTGACTTCGCTTACCGCATCCATACGGACGTAGGCAACCGCTGCGTAGGTGCCAAGGTCAATGGACGCATCGTACCGCTTGACTACCAGCTGAAGAACGGCGATATCGTAGAGGTTATCACCTCCAAGCAGTCCAACGGCCCGAGCCGTGACTGGATTAATGTTGTCGGCTCTTCCGATACACGCAACAAAATCAAAAGCTGGTTCAAGAAGGAGCGCCGTGAGGAAAATATCGTCAAGGGCCGTGAAATGCTGGAGCGTGAGGTTAAACGCCTCGGCTACGAGCCTAAGGTGCTGATGTCTCCGGAAAAGCTGAAGGAAGCAGGCAGCAAAATCCGCATTGATACGGATGAAAATCTGCTGGCAACACTGGGCTACGGCGGTGTTACACTGAACACTGTTATGTCCAAGCTGGTGGAAATCTATAAAAAAGAGCAGAAGCTGGAAACCGCCAAGGACCTGGCGCAGGTACTGGCAGAGCTGAAGCCGCGAAAATCTAAGGCTAAGGCCAGCCACGGCATCCTCGTTAAGGGCGAGGATGGCATCATGGTTAAGCTGGCGCGCTGCTGCAACCCGATTCCCGGTGACCCGGTAATCGGTTATATTACGCGCGGCAGCGGCATTTCCGTACACCGTGCGGACTGCCCCAATATCCTGACCAATAACCCCGAGGAGCAGCGTCGCTTAATTGAGGTTGCCTGGGATGTAGGCATTGATGATGTCTATAAGGTTAATATCGTGATTACGTCCGTAGACAGAACCGGACTGATGAGCGATATTATGAATGTGACGAGCGAAACGAAGATTAATATTTTCTCGCTTGCCTGTCACACAGATAAGAATAAAATTGCTACCATGCATATGGGACTTGATATCATGAGCCTGGAGCAGCTGGAATATTTTATGAACCGTATCCGCCGCATGAAGGGTGTTTATTCTGTTGAGCGCCTGATTTCTACGGCGAACGGCAGCGGAGGCAAGAAGAAATGAGAGCAGTTGTACAGCGTGTAGACCGCGCCAATGTTACTGTAGATGAAAAGATTACCGGCGAGGTACAGAAGGGCCTTCTGGTGCTCCTGGGGGTGGCCGAGGGTGACACCGATAAGGATCTGGCCTATATTATCGACAAGGTGTGCGGTATGCGCATTTTTGAGGATGAGGCAGGCAAGATGAACCTGTCGGTGAAGGATGTAGGCGGTGCGATTCTGGCGGTTTCTCAGTTTACCCTGTGCGGTGACTGCCGCCACGGCAAGCGTCCGTCCTTTACGGCGGCGGCAGCGCCTGATGTGGCCAACGCCTATTATGAGCGCTTTGTCGACGGCTGCCGCAAGGCAGGCCTGCCGGTAGAAACTGGCGTATTCCGCGCGCATATGCTGGTAGAGCTGGTGAACAACGGTCCGGTAACTATTTTGCTGGACAGCACGAAGCTGTTATAATTATATTGTGCATAGATTTATCAACGGAGGTTGAAGAATGAAGATTTATCATGTTGAAGCAGGTATGCTTGCTACCAACTGTTATTTTGCCGTAAACGAAGCTATCGGTGAAGGCGTTATTTTCGATCCGGGCGGAGATTGCCCGACCATTCTGAGAATGATTGAACAGGCTAAGGCTAAGGTTGTCGCTATCGTGCTGACTCACGGCCACAGCGATCACATCGGTGCGCTGGCAGAGCTGCGTAAGGCTACCGGTGCGCCGGTATATATCGGCGAGGATGATGCTGACTGCCTGACACAGCCGAACAGAAACCTTTCCTTCTTTATCGGTGAAGAATTGAAAAATGAGCCTGCGGACCACCTTGTACATGACGGTGATGTGCTGGAGCTGGCAGGCATGAAGTTTGAAGCTTTTGCTACGCCGGGACATACCAAAGGCGGCTTCTGTTATTACTACGCGCCGGGCAAGGTAGTTTTTGCCGGTGATACTATTTTCTGCGAATCTATCGGACGCACCGATTTGCCGGGAGGCAGCTATCGCGCACTAATCCAGTCCATCAAAACAAAGCTGATGGTGCTTGATGACGACGTTAAGCTGCTGCCGGGCCACGGACCTACTACTACCGTGGGCTGGGAGCGTCGCAGGAATCCTTTCCTGCAATAAAACATTATGCTGAAATATTGGCCTCAAATACGTAAAAGCACCTTCTTTAAGCTGGGTGTTGTTACGGCAATTTCTTATGTTTTATATTTAATGGCAGGCTTTTTACTGCCGCTGCTGCTGGCAGTAGGCCTGGCCTTCGCACTTTATCCGCTGGTTAATGCTATCGCGCAGGTGCGCATGGCGCATGGCATGATTAAGCTGTCGCGCGTGGTGGCGATTATCCTGGCATTAATGGCCTTTTGTATCTTTATTTTTATGATTATCGGCTTCATTATTCTGCCGCTCTTCGGGCAGATGAACGAGTTCCTGCAAAAGCTGCCGGCATTGGCCGTCAAATCCAATCTTCAGGATTTGGACAGCATGCTTAAGGACCCGTCTACCATTCCGCTCTTGCCGTCCGATTTCAATATGCTGGTCAACGGTCTGCTGAACTGGGCGATGGGCTTTGTAGGAACGGTGCTGCGTAATCTTGTCCAGTCCAGTCTGGGGATTGTGCAGAGCTTGATAGGACTGATTATCGTGCCCTTCCTTGCCTTTTATTTTCTTAAGGACTGGCGCGAGCTGCGCTTGATGGTGATTAATCTGTTCAACTACGACGCGCAGGAGAAGGCGGCGGAGGTTGTGGATGAAATCGGCAGAACCATGAGCGCCTATGTGCGCGGCATGGGCAAGCTGAGCCTGATTTCCGGCTTCGTGATTACCATCGGCACGGCTTTTTTGGGTATTGATTTTCCGCTGGTGCTTGGCTTTTGGGCCATCCTTGCCGAAACGGTACCTGTAGTCGGCCCGCTGATGGGCGCTGTGCCTGCTGTATTTATCGCTTACGGTCAGGCGCCGGAGGCTGCCTTTCATGTAGCGCTTTTTTATCTGGTATATTATCAGCTGGATGCCAATTTTATTATGCCTAAGCTCATGGGACAGAAGATTGATTTGCATCCTGTAGTTTTGATTATCAGTCTGCTCATCGGTGCTAAGCTGTTCGGTATTCTCGGTATGGTTTTTGCCGTACCTGTAGCAGCGGTTTACAGAGTGCTGTACAAGCAGCTGTGGCATGCCGGTGAAGGACGGGAGAATTAAATGTTTTTTTGCTTACGTAATACATTGGAGCTTGATGCTGCGCGGCCTGTGAGCGACATGGCCGCATTTTTTGGCTATCAGCCGGCGCCGTCCGCTGCGCTGACGCTGACGCTTGCGCGCGAGCACGGCTGTATCAGCGCCTGCCTGCAAGGTGCGGAGCAAAGCTTTACAGCGAGCGAGCCTTGCAGCGAAGCTGCGGCGAGCGGTGATATAACACGTTGCGTGAAGCTCGTCGTGCTGAAGGTTTTTGCCGAGCTTACCGGTCTGCAGCCTAAGCTGCCATGGGGTATTCTTACGGGCGTGCGGCCGACGAAGCTGGCGCATAAGCTGCTGGACGGCGGTGTAGAGGCTGCGGCCTTGCCGGAATATCTGAGCGAAAACTATTTGCTGCCAATGTCGCAGGGAAGGCTGCTTACGGACATTGCTCTTAAGCAGAATCATATCCTCAGCGACAGTACGCGCCTTACGGATACCGGTATTTATATCGGCGTGCCGTATTGTCCTTCGCGCTGCAGCTATTGCTCGTTCCCGGCGGGAATTGTGCCGCAGGATGAAGAATCTCAGCAAAACTTTGTAAATATGATTGAACAAGACCTGCAAAATGTGGTACAATTAATAGGTATGCATAGCTTGCGTGTAAAATCACTTTATATCGGCGGCGGTACGCCCACGAGCCTGAGTGATAAGGTATTTGCACGTTTGCTGCAGGCTGTGGAACGAAGACTGCTGCAAAGCAACTGCGAAGGCTTGCGGCATCTGCGCGAGTTCACGGTGGAGGCCGGTCGCCCGGACTGCTTCAGTGCGGCTAAATTGGCGGCGATGGAGGCGGCGGGAGTGAACCGCATCAGCGTCAATCCGCAAAGCTTCCATGACAAAACACTGCAGCTGATTGGCAGGCGTCATAGCGTTAAGGATTTCTACAATGCTTATGAGCTTGTGCGCAAAAGCAGGATTCCTGTTGTGAATGTGGATCTGATTATCGGTCTGCCGCAGGAAACGGAGCAGGAGATTGCATATTCTTTGGAGCAGGCAGTAAAGCTGGCGCCGGAGAATCTTACTGTGCATACGCTTACGCTGAAGCGCAGCGCACCGCTCTTTCAAAAGCAGGAGCAGGCAGTGCTGACTACGCAGGCAGCGGAAAAAATGGTGCAGCGGGCCGCTGAGATGGCTGCTGCGATTGGGTTAGAGCCTTACTATCTGTACCGCCAGCATTATATGCTGGGGCATCTGGCAAACATCGGTTATGCCAAGCCGGGTACGGAAAGTATCTATAATATCCAGATGATGGAGGAACGTCATCCGGTGATTGGTGTGGGACCTGCATCTGCCAGCAAGGTGCCTTTGCCTGACGGACACCATCTGCATAAACTGAATATGCCGAAAAATGTGGCAGTGTATGGAGCGCGCTTGCAGGAACTGGCAGAGCGTCGCCGTGATTTGTTTAATATAGAAGGCACAGACCTGTAATAGGCATGAGTGCCGTTAGGAGAGGATAGACTATGCTGACAACAGCACCCAGAGGTACGAAGGATATTATGCCTTCCGACGTTAACGCATGGCGTTATCTGGAAGAAACCATGCGCAAAATTTGCGCACAATATGGCTACAAAGAAATCAGAACTCCTGTGTTTGAGCATACAGAGCTCTTCCAACGCGGTATCGGTGATACCACCGACGTTGTTGAAAAGGAAATGTATACCTTTACCGACCGCGGCAACCGCAGCATTACCCTGCGTCCGGAAAACACCGCCAGTGCTGTCCGCGCTTACGTTGAGCATAAGCTGAGCAAGGATGACGCTGCCACGAAGTTCTATTACATCGGACCTATGTTCCGTTATGACCGTCCGCAGGCAGGCCGTCTGCGTGAGTTCCACCAGTTCGGTGTAGAAGCTCTGGGCGTAACCGGTCCGAATGTCGATGCGGAAATCATTCTGCTGGCTGTGCAGGTACTGCAGAGTCTGGGCCTGAAGGATTTGAAGCTGAAAATCAATTCCGTAGGCTGCCCCAAATGTCGTCCGCAGCACAGAGAAAAGCTGCAGGCTTTCTTCAAGCCTAACTTCGACGAGCTGTGCAAGGATTGCCAAGGCCGCTTCGACCGCAATCCGCTGCGTCTTTTGGACTGCAAAAATCCGCACTGTCATGAGCTGGGCGAGGGCGCACCGAGCCTGGAGGAATGCCTGTGCGATGAGTGCAAGGAACACTTTGAGGGCCTGAAACAGCTGCTGACCGCTGCTGGTGTTGAATATGAGGTTGACCACAATCTTGTGCGTGGCCTTGATTATTATACAAAAACTGCTTTTGAAATCCAGTACGCTCCGCTGGGCGCACAAAGCGCTGTTTGCGGCGGCGGCCGTTACGACGGACTGGTACAGGAAATCAGCGGTGACGAAGCCCGTCCCGGCATCGGCTTTGCTATGGGTATGGAGCGCGTGTTGCTGGCTCTGGAGAAGCAGAATCTGCTGCCCGAATTTGATGAAAGCATTGACGCATATGTTGTCTGCCCCAAGCAGGAAAACTTTGCGCTGGCTTTCAAAACCGCCATCGAGCTGCGTCGTGCAGGCTTTAAGGTTGAATATGACTTTAACGGCCGCAGCATGAAGTCCCAGATGAAGCAGGCCAACAAATTCCAAGCTAAGCAAGTGTTAATATTTGGCGAGGATGAGCTCAGCCGTAATGCCGTTACTGTGCGTAACATGGCAACAAGCGAGCAACATGAAATCGCTGTTAATGATATTATTAGTTATTTCAATACTTTATAAGTAGAGGTGCTAAAGATGATTAATGAAAAACGCAGCCATCATTGTGGTGTGCTGACCAAGGAGCAAGCCGGCGAACAGGTTGTACTGTGTGGCTGGGCTGCTAAACGACGTGACCACGGCGGATTGATTTTTATCGATTTGCGTGACCGCAGCGGTATCGTGCAGGTTGTTGCCGATCCCGAAAGCGCCGGCAGCAGCTTCAAAACTGCCGAGGACATCCGTAACGAATATGTTATCAAAGTAATTGGTAATGTACGTCTGCGTGATGAGGACACCATCAACGAAAACATTCCTACCGGTACTATCGAAGTACTGGCACATGATATCGAAGTGCTGAACGGTGCAAAAACTTCTCCGTTCTACATCAAAGACGGCATTGATACCGATGAAAACCTGCGTCTGAAATACCGTTATCTGGACCTGCGCCGTCCGGAAATGCAACGCAATCTGATTCTGCGTCACAAAGTTGCTAAACTGATGCGCGACTATCTTGATGATAACCATTTCCTCGAGATTGAAACTCCGATGCTGTGCAAATCCACTCCGGAGGGTGCTCGTGACTACCTCGTTCCGAGCCGTGTAAACCCCGGCAAGTTCTATGCACTGCCGCAATCTCCGCAAATCTTCAAACAGCTGCTGATGGTAGCCGGTATGGAGCGTTATTTCCAAATCGCCCGCTGCTTCCGTGATGAGGACCTGCGTGCAGACCGTCAGCCGGAATTCACCCAGCTGGATATGGAAATGTCCTTCATGGAAGTTGACGAAATCCTGGAGCTGATGGAAGGCTTAATTCACCACATCTTCAAGGGTGCTCTGGGCAAGGATATCCAGATTCCTTTCCAACGTCTGACCTGGGACGATGCTATGGATCGTTTCGGCAGCGATAAACCGGACCTGCGCTTCGGCATGGAGCTGAAAAATGTCAGCGAAGCTGTTCAAGGCTGCACCTTCCAGGTATTCAACAATGTTATCGCTAACGGCGGTCAGGTAAAATGCATTAACGTAAAAGGATATGCAGATATTCCGCGTCGTCAGCTGGATGAGCTCGTTAAATTCTGCGGCATCTACGGTGCTAAGGGTATGGCTTGGCTGCAATTCCCGGCAGAAGGCGGCGTAAAATCCTCCATCGCTAAATTCTTCAGCGATGCAAACATCGAAGCAATCAAAAAAGCTGCTGAAGTTGAAGCAGGTGACCTGCTGCTCTTCGTTGCCGATAAACCGTCTGTAGTTGCTGCTTCTCTGGGCGCACTGCGTATCGAAATGGCTAAACGCCGTGGTCTGATTGATCCGGATAAGCTGGCCTTCACCTGGGTAGTTGACTTCCCAATGTTCGAGTACAATGAGGAAGAAAAACGTTATGTTGCAATGCACCATCCGTTCACCGCTCCGCGTGACGAGGACCTGCCGCTGCTGCTGACCAACCCCGGCAAGGTATATGCTAAGGCTTATGATATGGTTCTGAACGGCACCGAAATCGGCGGCGGTTCCATCCGTATCCATCGCCGCGACGTACAGAAGAAGGTATTCGAAGCTATCGGCCTGTCCGATGAGGAAGCACAAGAGAAGTTTGGCTTCATGATGAACGCATTCGAATACGGTGCTCCGCCACACGGTGGTCTGGCATTCGGTCTTGACCGTCTGATCATGATTATGGCTCAGCGCGATTCTATCCGCGACGTAATTGCTTTCCCGAAAACTCAGAGCGCATCCGACCTGATGACTCAGGCTCCTAACGATGTTGATGAAAAACAGCTGCGTGAGCTGCACATCAAGACCAGCCTGCTGATGAAGAAGGACAAAGAAGACAAATAAGCACTTTAGCCTGCTTCTGTCAAGTGGATAAAGCGAAATAAATATTCAAAATTTTTTAATGGAAGCGTTGAAAAACGCTTCCATTTTTGGTATTATATGTATGTCGATAGAAGTTAAAGACAATTGAAGAATAGTTGTTAATTATACCCCTGCGATGTTCGTTACATTGCTCCAAAGGTTTTGAGCCAACACTCTAACCTAGGGAGCCTGATACTCCTTCTTTCAAAAACATGCCTCCTTTGAGTGGACGTTTGCGATTGGTAGGGAAGGCACCCACCTGCACATGCAGGTTCAAAACACGGAGCTGGACGGCATTGTGGGGATTAATTTTTTTATGAGATAATTTTCGTCACAGAAAGATACAGGTAAAGAGCGATGGAAAATCTATTCGGTAATTTATTTGAAACTGAAAAGCGACAGACGAAGCCTTTGGCTGACCGCATGCGTCCAGAACGCCTCAGCGATTTTGTGGGTCAGGAGAGCGCCGTGGGCGCAGGCAGTCCGCTGCGCCGTATGATTGAGCGTGATGTACTGCAGTCCGTACTATTTTACGGACCTCCGGGAACCGGCAAAACAACACTGGCGAAGGTCATCGCGCATGTCACCGGCGAAAAGTTTGAGGCCATCAACGCCGTTTCCAGCGGTGTGCCCGAGCTGCGCAAGCTCATCGCCAAGGCGCAGGAGGACAGGCGCAGCGGACGCGGCCGTACTATCGTGTTTATCGACGAGATTCATCGCTTCAACAAGGCGCAGCAGGATGTACTGCTTCCTTACGTGGAAAACGGCACGATAGTGCTCATCGGTGCTACTACCGAAAACCCTTTCTTCGAAATCAATTCGCCGCTGCTTTCGCGCATGAAGGTGGTGCGCCTGGAAAAACTGCAGGCACCGCAGATTCAGCAGATTCTGGAGCGTGCGATTGCCGACCCGGAGCGTGGTTTTGGCAACAGCTTTAAGGCGGAGCCTGAGGCGCTGAGGATTATTGCCGATTTTGCGGCAGGTGATGCTCGCAGTGCGCTGAATATTCTGGAGCAGGCCGAGTTCATGCTGCCGGAGGAGGGCGAGCGTGTGCTGACGGTAGCAACGCTGCGCAGTGTTATCGGTACGGCGCTGCAGCGTTATGATAAGAAGGGCGACCAGCATTACGATATCATCAGCGCCTTTATCAAGAGCATGCGCGGCGGCGATGCGGATGCTGCGCTGCATTATCTGGCGCGCATGATTGAGGGTGGAGAGGACGTGCGCTTTGTGGCACGTCGCGTCGTTATCTGTGCGGCGGAAGATGTAGGCCTGGCTGACCCGCAGGCGCTGGTGGTAGCCAATGCTGCGGCGCAGGCTGCGGATTTTGTAGGCTGGCCTGAGGCGCAGATACCGTTGGCGGAGGCAGTATGCTATATTGCCAACGCACCCAAGAGCAACACAGCCTATATGGGCATTGCCAAGGCGCGTGCGGATGTGCGCAGCCGTAACTGCGGTAGTGTGCCCAAGCATTTGCGTGATGCGCATTATCCCGGTGCTGCCAAGCTGGGGCACGGCATAGATTACAAATATCCGCACAACTTCCCCGGAGGCTGGGTGGAGCAGCAGTACCTGCCGGATGAGCTGGTGGGAACGCGCTATTACATTCCCAGCGGTCACGGTCAGGACAAGGGGCGCAGATAAAAATAACACAATTAGAAATTTAAGCTATACAGCTAAAATTTGCAGAAATTATTTGTGTCGCAATCTAGCATTTTTTCTGTTAATAGTGTATACTATACCTATATTATAGACTATTGTATTAGACAGAAAGGGTGTGAAGATCATAGCTTTAAGCAACAGGCAGAAGCAAATTGCTGAAATTGTACGTCTGGACGGACCTATTACCGGCGAGCATATAGCCGAAAGGCTGAATGTAACCCGCGCTGCCTTACGCAGTGATCTGGCAATCCTTGTTATGGGCGGTATTCTTGATGCGAGACCGAAGGTTGGTTATTTTTATACCGGTAAAAATACTTTGGGTATGCTGATGGAAGAAATTTCTGCTATTACTGTGCAGGATCTGCAGTCGGTACCGGTAGCGATTAAACATGACAAGAGCGCCTACGAAGCAGTTGTTACCATGTTCCTTGAGGATGTCGGAACGGTGTTCGTGCTGGATGAGGAAGGCATGCTGAACGGCATTTTGTCGCGAAAGGATTTACTGAAGGCTGCTATCAATAATAATGATTTGCGTGATATTCCCGTGGTCATGGTAATGACGCCGATTTCCAAAATCATCGTAGCTACTCCGGATGAGCCTGCCGCTTCGGCAGCTCGCAGACTGATTGATAATGAAATCGACTGTCTGCCGGTAGTAAAAATCATTGATGAAAAGAAGCGCATGTATCAGGTTCTGGGACGTATCACAAAAACTAATTTTACTCGTCTGCTGGTAGATCTGGCTGAGGGTAAGGGGGGTAATTATCATAATAACGAAGCTTAATCCGGTTATTTATGCTGTATCTGACTCTATTGGTGAAACTGCGGAGTCCGTAGTTAAGGCAACAACCAGTCAGTTCGTAGAAGAAAAATTTGATGTTATCCGTGTTCCTTACGTAAAGGACAAGGAACAGATTGATAAAATTGTAGAAGAGGCTGCAACAAATCATGCGGTTATCTGCTATACAATCGTATCGCCGGAGCTGCGCGAGCATATGGCGGACAAGGCTATGAGCAGTGATGTTGAGGTAGTTGACGTTTTGGGACCGATGCTGAAATCCATCGAAAAGTCTACCGGTCTGCTGCCGAAGAATCAGGCCGGCCTGATTCACTCTCTGGACCACGAATACTTTAAGCGTGTTGAGGCTGTGGAATTTGCTGTTAAATACGATGACGGTAAAAATCCTCTGGGTCTGTTGAAGGCGGACGTTGTCATTATCGGCGTTTCCCGTACCTCCAAAACTCCGCTGAGTATGTATCTGGCGCATAAGCAGATTAAGGTTGCCAACGTGCCGCTGGTACCGGAGCTGGCTCCGCCCGAGGAGCTTTTCAAGGTGCCGCCGTATAAGATTATCGGCCTGTTGATTGACCCGTTCAAGCTGAACGAAATCCGCAGCGAGCGCCTGAAAACCATGGGCCTGTCCGATACTGCGACCTATGCCGATATGAAGCGTATCGATGACGAGCTGGCTTATGCTAAAGGCATTATGCGCCGTCTGCACTGCCAGATTATCAACGTTTCCAACCGCGCGATTGAAGAAACCGCCGGTATTATCATGGAGTATGTTCGTAAGAACAAGGAACGCCATCACGAAAACTAAATTAGTGTAGCTCTGAGCTGCTGTTGCAGTGAGTCAGAAAAATAAACGGCCATTGGCAGCAAAACGTCTGTCGGTGGCCGTTTTTGGATAAAGAGGGTTGAAGGAGGTTGCCTTAGTGCACAGATATGTTTTTCATATTCCCTGCGCTGTTTATGATAACGGTGCTTTGAAGACTGCTCCGTGGCAGCAGGTGATAGACGATTTCGCCGAGGTGCTGTATAAGCATACGGACGGCTTTTTCGTGCAGGATGCCGTGGGCTATTACAAAGGACGCAGCTATGCGGAAAAGCTGCTGGTGGCTTATATTGATGCCGATGTGGCTGATGATTTTGTGCGTATTGCCCGCATTTTACAGCAGGAATGCTATGCCTATGAGCGTGACGGTGAGCTTTTTATTGCTAAGTGATGCCTGCACTTTTAACGGATTGCGTTTTTATGCAGCCTCGGTAAGAGGGAATAGCTGTTGCAGGCAGTAGCACAAAGCTTTCCAAATATGCTATAATAATATATTATGATTTAGATTTAGAGGTGCAAAAAAATATGGCACGCTTTGCTGTAAAGACATTAGAATTTGATAAAGTAAAAAATATGCTGGCCTCCAAGGCCGCAACCTTTTTAGGCAAGCAGGCAATAATTTCCCTGCAGATTGAAAGTGAATTCAGTAAGGTTAAGCGCCTGCAGGAGGAAACGGCGGAAGCACTGCGCATTCTGGATGAAGGCAGACGTTTCCCCTTTGGCGGTGCGTTCAATATTACGGCCGATGTGAAGCGCGCGGAGCTTGGCAGTGTGCTGGAGCCGGAGGAGCTGCAGCATATCCAGACAACGGTGCAGGCCTTTGCTTCGATGAAGGATTTCACTGCAGAAAATGCGGAAACAGCGCCTAATTTGGCTGAATATGGTGCGGAGCTGACGCAATTCAGCCGTCTGGAAAAGCAGATTGGCAGTGCGATTGATGAGCATGGCGAAATCAAGGACAACGCTTCCCCGAAGCTCGGCGGTCTGCGTACTGCGATTCAGATTGCCAAAAACCGCGTGAAGGAAAAGCTCGACAGCATTCTGCATGACCCCAATAACCAGAAGTACTTCATGGATAACATCGTGACGATGCGCGGTGACCGTTACGTTATCCCTGTGAAGCAGGAATATAAGATGAACTTCCCCGGCATTGTGCACGACCAGAGCGGTACGGGTGCAACGCTGTTTATCGAGCCACTGGCTGTTGTCAACCTGAACAATGATATCAAGCGTTATGTTGCAGAGGAGCACGAGGAAATCGAGCGTATTCTGCGTCAGCTTACGCAGAACGTGGGCGCGGAGGCGAAGGCGCTGCTGGCTTCGCTGGAAATCTTTACTACGCTGGACGTTATCTGCGCCAGAGCTTTGCTGGCGCAGGAGCAGCATGCGGTACGACCGATGCTGGTGCTGAGCGGCGGTGTGGAAATTGCGCAGGGACGTCACCCGTTGCTGCCGAAGGATACGGTAGTGCCTTTGGACGTACAGTTGGGCGATAAATTCACGATGCTGCTGATTACCGGCCCCAACACCGGCGGTAAGACGGTAGCACTGAAGGCTGTAGGCCTCTTTGCGCTGATGGCGCAAATCGGTCTGTTTATCCCCGCAAGCAGTGCCAAGCTGTCGGTGTTCCGCGCAGTTTATGCGGATATCGGTGATGAGCAGAGCATTGAGCAGAGCCTGTCGACCTTCTCTGCCCATATGACGAATTTAATCAGTATTTTAAACGAGGTTAAAGCAGGAGATTTGGTGCTGATTGATGAAATCTGTGCCGGTACGGACCCGAACGAGGGCGCTGCGCTGGCTATGGCGATGCTGGAGCACCTGCATGAGCAGGGCGTGCTGACGATGGTAACAACCCACTACAGCGAGCTGAAAACCTTTGCCTACGGTCACGAGGGCATGGAAAATGCCAGCGTGGAATTTGACCCAGTGTCGCTGCGTCCTACCTATCGTTTGCTGATGGGCGTTCCGGGCAGCAGTAATGCCTTCAATATCAGCCGCCGTCTGGGCTTGGCTGAGGATATTATCCAAAATGCCGGTGAGCTGCTAAACCAGGAGCATGTGCATATGGAAAATGTACTGCAGGAGTTGGACAGCGAACGTCGACGTTATGAAAGCGGCAGTAAGGAGATTGAGGACCTGCGCCGCGAAAGCGAGCAGCTGCGCAACGCGCTTGCTTATTCCAAGAGCGAGTTTGAGCGCCGTAAGAATGAAATGCTGCGCAAGGCGCGTGAGCAGGCGGATGAAATCTACCGCCGCAGCCGCCGTGAATCCGAAGCCGTACTGAAGGAGTTGCGCTCCATGAAGGCTGACTTCGATACGAAGCGCCTGGAGCAGGCGGCAGAGGAAGCGCGCAAGAAGCTCAACAAAACATTGAGCGAGGACGCACCGCTGCCGGAGGGCGCACCGTTATCTGCAAAGACGGCCAAGAAGGGCCTGAATGTCTTTGTTGTTTCCTTAGGGAAAAACGGTATTATCACCGATGTCAACGGCAACGATGTAACAGTGCAGGTTGGTATTCTGAAAATGACGGTGCCGGCAAAAAAATGCCTGCTGACCAAGGCACAGCCTGCGCATACCGATGCTGCGCCTAAAAAGCGTAAGGGCTTCAGCAAGAATGCTGCTGCCAATTACGCACACCAGATGTTCATTGCCAAATCAGGCAGTGCCAAACAGGAAATTGATTTGCGCGGGATGACGCTGGATGAAGCAATTCCCGTTGTAGATAAAGCTATTGATGATGCGCTGATTGCCGGTATCGGCCAGCTGCGCCTCATCCATGGCAAGGGAACCGGTGCCTTGCGCGCCGGCCTGACAGCATATCTGTCGACCAACTGCTTTGTCAAAAAGCTGGAAACGGCGGCGCTGGAGGCCGGTGGCAGCGGCGCTACGGTTATTGATTTGTAATTTTGAAAGGAGTATTTAACTATGACTATGAGTATTGCTGCAAAACACGCTAAGGGTAAATCTGCCCAAGATAAAATTTTCGGTGCTAACGCTGCTGCAGTGGCAGCTGCTGCCAAATACGGCAAGGATGCCGTTACCAACGCTACTATCGGCGCTATTTTGGACGAGGATGAAAAGCTCGTCTGCCTGCCGACTGTAGAAGAGGTTTTTCGCGGTCTTTCCACTAACGAAATGATTGCTTACGCACCTATCAGCGGTCTGCCTGAATATCTGGACTGCGTACTGACTGCTGCCTTCGGCAACTCCCGTCCGGAAGGCTACATTGCCGCAGTTGCAACCGCAGGCGGCACCGGTGCTATCCACCATGCTATCTGGAACTACACCGACAACGGTGATACCGTGCTCTGCTCCGACTGGTACTGGGGTGCTTACAAGGTGCTGTGCCAGGATATGGGCCGCAATTTCACCACCTATAAAATGCTGGACGAAAACAACAAATTCAACCTGCCTGCTTTAAAGGAAAAGGTTGACGAGCTGCTTGCTAAGCAGGATAACCTGCTGTATCTGCTGAACACTCCGGCGCACAATCCTACCGGCTACAGCCTGAGCGGTGAGGATATGGACGGCGTGCTGACAATTCTAAAGGAAGCTGCCGTACCGGGCAAAAATATCGTTTTCTTCCTGGACGTTGCTTATATCGATTATGCCGGCGAAAAAGAAGAAGTACGCAAAATCTTTAAAAAGCTTTCCGGTCTGCCTGCCAACATTCTTTGCATTGTCGGCTACAGCATGTCCAAAGGCTTCACCATGTACGGTCAGCGTACCGGCGCTATGATTGGCGTTTCCTCCGACAAGAGCGTTATCGACGAGTTTGCTGCTATCAACCAATACACCAGCCGTGCAACCTGGTCCAACATCAACCGTCCGGCAATGCGCACTCTGGCAACCATTTACAGCGATCCCGAGCTGCTGGCAAAGGTTTGCGCTGAGCGTGATTACTATTATCAGATGATTAAGGCACGTGCCGATCTGTTCGCTAAGGAAGCGGAAGAATGCGGTTTGCCGATGCTGCCGTATGTAGCAGGCTTCTTCCTGTCTATCCCCGCTAAAAACCCAGATGCAATCTGCGAAAAGCTGCATGAGGACAACATTTTTGCAGTTCCTCTGGCTGCAGGCGTGCGTATCGCTGTCTGCGCCGTACCTCTGAAGAAAATCAAGGGTATGGCTGTCAAGGTCAACGCTGCAATGCAAGCCGTTGGCGAATAAAATGCGTAAGCTGCAGTTGTCCAATGGACAAATTATCGAAGTAGAGGAGGGCAGCACTCTGCTGCCTTTAGCTCAAAGATTGAGCGATAAATATGCTTCTCCCATCGTTATGGGACTTTATAACGGTGAGGAATGTGACCTGCAGCGTCCGCTTACTGCCGACGGCACTGTTGATTTCGTGGAAGTCAACAATTCCGTAGGCATGCGTGTTTATGTGCGCACGCTGCTGTTTATGCTGATTGCGGCAACCAAAAAGCTTTATCCCGATGTACATCTGGAGGTGCGCAACTCTCTGGGAAGCGCACTCTACTGTAAGGATAACAGCGAGCGTAAGCTTACCGCTGAGGATATCCGCAGCATTGAAGAATATATGCACAAAATGGCAGAACGCAAAGAGTCTATTAAGCTGCTGCGTCTGCCTAAATCCGAGGCTATTGATATGGCCTGCGCCATCTGCAGCGATGATAACCTGGCGCTGCTGGCTCAGGTGCCGGATGACACCGTGCTGACGATTAACCTTCTGGAGGGCGTACCCGGTTATCTTTTCGGCCCCATGTGCCCGGATGCCGGTTATGTGCCTTGCTTTGAGCTGCTGCCGTATGCTGACGGCGTGATTATCAATTACCCTGACAACGGTAACTGGCAGGTGCTGCCGCCCTTTGTAGACCAGCCGCGCCTTAACGATGCCTATCAGGAGGCAGAAGAATGGTCGGCCATGATTCACTGCAATACTGTGGGCAAGCTCAATAAAATTATTGATTTAGGCTATGCCGAAAAGATTATTCAGGTAGCGGAAGCGCTGCATGAAAAGAAGCTGGCTAATATTGCCGATATTTTGGCAAGTCACCATGAGCTGAAGCTGGTGCTGATTGCAGGTCCGTCCTCCTCCGGCAAGACCTCTACGGCACAGCGTTTGAGCATTCAGATGGCAGTTAACGGCCTGCGTCCGATTGCCGTTTCTATGGATGACTATTATAAAAACCGTGTCGATTCGCCGCGTAAGGCTGACGGCAGCTATGACTTTGAATGTCTGGAGGCTATCGACCTGGAGCTGTTCAACGAGCATCTGCAGCGTCTGCTGGCAGGTGAAAAAGTGAAAATGCCCAAGTACAATTTCCGCACCGGTTGCCGTGAATATCGCGGCAATGAGCTGCAGCTGCAGGAAAATTCCGTGCTGGTTATCGAAGGCATCCACGGCCTGAATGAGAAGCTGACACCGTCCGTACCGGCGGAACATAAAATTAAAATTTACGTTAGTGCGCTGACGCCCATGTCTTTTGACGAGTACAACCGCATCCGTACTACCGATATGCGTCTGCTGCGCCGCATGGTGCGCGACAGCCAGTTCCGTTCGCATGATGCGGAAACTACGCTGAGGACTTGGGCAGACGTGCGTGATGGTGAAGAAAAATACATCTTCCCGTACCAAAGCAGTGCCGATATTATTTTCAACACCACGCTGATTTATGAATTTGCTGTACTGAAAAAATATGCGGAGCCGCTGCTGCGTGCTGTACCGCAGTCCGCAGGCATGGCCTATACTACTGCGCGCCGTCTGCTGAACATTTTAAGCTACGTTAAGCCGTTGGAGGATGAGGTTATTCCCAATAATTCTATCCTGCGCGAATTTATCGGCGGCAGCGTGTTCAAGGACGCACTGTGATTGAAAGAATGCATTAAGTATAATTTATGCTATACTCAATTCGATAAAAAAAGTGCTTGAATTGAAAAAATAATATTAAAGTTTTTACTTATTCTTAGCTTCCAAGGCGTTCTGCCAAAAGTAGGGCAGGACGCCTTATTTTTAACCATAACAGTAAGAATTTTCACACTTTTCTTGACATTATCACAATTATCTGATAATATAAATCAGTAAGATTTTTGCACGCCTACCCGGAGTAGGCTACTGCAGCGTTACGAACGCCTTATGTATTATTTGAAGTAGTACATAAGGCGTTTTTTACCAAGAAAGGAGTTGAAGGAATGGTAACACTGAAAGAAGATACCAGAAAATCTATTGCCGAACTAACCCTGATGGATGATATTTTTATGAACAAGGTCTTTGATAATGACATCGGGCGTACCGCACTGCTGTTGCGAATTATCCTAAAGAATGATAAGATAAAGGTGATAAAGGATACGACACAGCAGAAGCTGAAAAATTTGCTAGGACATGATCTGCAGCTGGACATTTTGGCACAAAACGAAAACGGTACGCTCTTTAACGTAGAAATACAAAACCATAGCAGCGGTGCAGCGGCACGCAGAGCACGCTATCATTTGAGTCTGCTTGATTCACTGAGCTTGCCTAAGGGCAAGACCTATAAGCAGCTGCCGGATAATTATGTTGTTTTTATCACTCAAAATGATGTACTCAAGGGCGGTTTGCCTTTATATCACATCAACAGGAAAATCGAAGAAAACGATAAAGCTTTTGCTGACGGCTCGCATATCATCTATGTAAATAATAAAATTAAAGATGAAACGCCGTTAGGCAGACTGATGCATGATTTCACCTGCAAAAATCCTGATGATATGTATTATCCCGAGTTGGCAGAAAAAGCAAGATATTTTAAGGAAACGGAAAAGGGGTTGACGAACATGGGCGATGTATTTGAAAAATTTGCAGCAAAAAGAGCTAAGGAAGCAGCAAAAGAAGCAGCAGAAGCAACTACTAAAGAAAATAAGATTGAATTTGCCAAGGGACTCTTGGCTGATGGTATGAGCATTGAGTTTACCGTGCGTCATTCCAAGCTGTCGGAAGCAGAGGTGCGCGAGCTGGCCTCTAAGCTGAGCGCATAATTGAAAAAGTCGCTTGTGCATGCTGCCAAGTCTTTTGGGAAGGTAAGCATATATCTGAAGGCTGTTACTTGGAGAAACTGCTGATATAAGCATACCGGGTGCCGGAATTTACAAAATAAAAAAGCTGTTGTACGTTTGCTTGCGTACAACAGCTTTTGTGTTAGCGGTAAGAAATTATTTGCGGAACATTTTGTCGAAGCGCTCCAGCAGACCGGCCTTGAAGCAGAGCACTAGGCCACCGACAGCGCCGACTGCTGCCTGCAGAATCTGGTAGGGCAGTTTGATATAAGCGTAGTGCGGTGTGCTGTAAATAAAGGCTCGTCCCAGAGAATAGCCCACAACCATGATGACAGCGCCTAAAATTACGCCGAGAGCAGCGCCCTTGAAGCTTACCTTGCCGCCGCGGTGTGCCAAGAGGCAGATGACAACAGCCTGAATGCCGTGAGTAACCAGAGAAACGAACATCGGTGTCGGGTAGAAGAATAAATCGCCCAAGAAGGCACCAACGCCGCCGACGATGAAGGCAGCCTTGGGGTCGTCCAGCAGAATTGCTGCCGTGCAGATGATAACATCATTGAGATATAAATGGCCGCCCGGTACCGGCAGACCGAAGGAGCTCATCATAATGTTGAGCGCCATAAACAGTGCGGTGATGCAGATTGCCAGGGTGGCGTTACTTTTTTGTGCGTTACGTTCTATATGTTCCATATAAACATTCCCCTCTTTATAAGATGATAAAAACTATTATATCGCTGTTTGGTTATAATAATATTGCCAGAACAGAAAAATTATCTATGGTCAGATTAGCCGGGGAATTTCTTTCGCTAATTCTTCATAAAATTTTTGGTAGAATAAAGCAGGTATTTTTGGTATAATTATTGAATAGAGTATAGGAATAAGTAAAAAATGGGAGGTCGCTATCGTGACAGAACTTAAGAAATTCAAACGTGTAGTTTTAAAGCTTAGTGGTGAAGCCTTGGCCGGTGAAAAAGGCTTTGGCATTGATCCGACAGTAGTATATGCCTTGGCCAAGCAAATCAAGGCTGTAGTTGAGACAGGGGTAGAGGTTGCTATCGTTAACGGCGGCGGTAACTTCTGGCGCGGACTCAGCGGCAGCAACAAGGGCATGGACCGTGCTACTGCTGACTACATGGGAATGCTGGCAACCGTTATCAACTCTTTGGCGTTGCAGGATGCTTTGGAAAACTTAGAGGTTCCGACCCGTGTGCAGACCGCTATTGAAATGCGTCAGATTGCAGAACCCTACATTCGTCGTCGTGCTATCCGCCATATGGAAAAAGCAAGAGTCGTTATTTTTGCCGCTGGTACCGGTAACCCCTATTTCTCCACCGATACCACCGCTGCTCTGCGTGCTGCGGAAATCGAAGCAGATGCTATTCTGATGGCTAAAAAAGGCGTAGATGGTGTTTATGACAGCGATCCGGCAGTTAATCCGGATGCGAAGAAATTTGATGAGCTGCCTTACATCGAGGTTATCAAACGTCATCTCAGCGTAATGGATTCCACTGCAATCAGCCTGTGCATGGATAACAACATTCCTATTGTAGTATTTAATATTGATGAACCGGGTAACATTCTGCGTGCTGCTGCAGGCGAAAAAATTGGTACCCTGGTAGGAGGTAAGGAATAATGGCAACAGTTAATGAAATTATCAGCGGTATCGAGAGCAAGATGGAAAAATCCGTGGCTGCCCTGCGTGTAGATCTGGCAAGCCTGCGTGCTGGTCGTGCAACTCCCTCTCTGCTGGAGAAGGTTATGGTTGATTACTACGGTTCCCCGACACCTGTAACTCAGGTGGCAAGCGTAACCGTACCGGAACCGCGCATGATTGTTATTCAACCTTGGGAGAAAAACATCCTGAAGGATATCGAAAAAGCAATTATGAAATCTGACCTCGGCCTGAACCCGAACAGCGACGGCATCTGCATTCGTCTGAACCTGCCGCAGCTGACCGAAGAGCGTCGTAAGGATCTGGTTAAGGTTGTACATAAAAAAGCTGAGGAATACCGTGTTGTAGTCCGCAACCTGCGCCGTGATGCCAACGATGCTATCAAAAAGACCGAAAAGGCTAAGGAAATCACCGAGGACGAGGCTAAGAAGGGTACTGAAAAGGTACAGAAGCTGACAGATAAGGTTATGAAGGAAATTGACGCTGCAGCTGCTAACAAAGAAAAAGAAGTAATGGAAGTATAATGGAAATTCCACAGGTTTTGGCACTGCCTCTCAAGGAGGCTGCCCGTCGCCTGGAGGCCGCAGGCTGCACCTATGAGGTGCAGCCTCTGCTGCCGCCGCGTACAAGCGAGGCAGACTTTGAAGGGCGCGAGGTGCGCAGATATGTAGTAAGACAACAGCAGTTGTCTGCTAATAGATTAGCTCTTACCATTGTGTATAGATAAGGAAGGAGGTGCGACGAATGGCTCTGAAAATTGATAAGGATTCTTGCGTAGGCTGCGGTACTTGTGCTGCTACCTGCCCCGTTGGCGCTATTACTGAAGTTGACGGTAAATACGAAATCGGTGAAGACTGCGTAGAATGCGGCGCTTGCGCTGCTAGCTGCCCCGTTGGCGCTATTGAGTAATTCAAGACTGCAATGCAAAATCAGGAAGGCGGCCTCCCGCAAGGGGGAGGCACGCCTCTTCTTTAATCAGGGGAAAAGTAAAGAAAACTAAAAGCAAGTTACAAATTTTAGCGAAGGGCTTGATGCTTGTGTTTAGAGGCTTGTTTCAAACAAAAAATAAGACTAAGAATAATATCGTAATGCATACTGAGGATCTGGATATGCAGAATATTCCTCAGCATATTGCTATTATTATGGACGGCAACGGTCGCTGGGCTAAGGCTCAGGGCAAGGTGCGTACCTTTGGCCATCAGGCCGGAGCGGAAACACTGAAAACTATTGTCCGTGCAGCTGATAAGCTGGGAGTTAAGGTTATCAGTGCTTATGCATTTTCAACCGAAAACTGGAAGCGTCCTGTGACGGAAGTAAACTTCATCATGGAGCTTTTAAGCCGTTATCTGACCAATGAGATTGACGAATTTAACGAAAATAACGTACAGGTGCGTTTTATCGGCTCGCGTAAAGGTCTGCCTGAGATTGTGCAGCAGAAGATGGAGCACGCAATAGAGGCAACGAAAAACAACACCGGTATTATTTTGAATTTGGCTATAAACTACGGCGGACAGGCAGAAATTCTGCATGCTGTGCGTACTATTGCGGCGGAAGCTGCCAACGGTACTCTGGCCGTAGACGATATAGATAATAATGTAATTGAAAACCATTTGTATACCAAGGGCCTGCCTGCGCCGGATCTGCTTATCCGTCCGGGCGGTGATTTGCGTATCAGCAATTTTTTGCTCTGGCAGATTGCTTATGCGGAAATCTGGACGACCAAGGTGTTCTGGCCGGAGTTTACACCGGATCATCTGGTGGAGGCGATTTTGGCTTATCAGGGGCGCGAGCGCCGTTTCGGCGGTTTAGTCAGCCGGTAAGACACCGTATACTTCGTCAGGGCCCTGGCAGTACGAGTATTGATATTCAGGGCTCCAATCAATTTTATAATTCAAAGAAGGATGTATTTTAACTATGTTAACACGTATTATTACCGGTGTAATCGGTATTATTGCGGCAGTTGGCATTATCACCAAGGGTGGTATGCTTTTTAATGCTGCTGTTGCTGTTTTGGCTGCTGTGGCCTGGTACGAATACCACAAGATGGTGGAGAACAAGGGCTATCATGCCTACACGCTGACCGGTGGCGTGGGCGCATTGCTGATGGTGCTGGTTGCCGGTGCAGGCTATTATTTTGAGCTGGAGGGTGTTTATACGCTAGCATTTATTGTAATGCTCACAGCGCTGTTCTTCATTTTCAGCACGATTGAAGGCCTGTGGCTGCATTGCAACAGAGGCGAGCAGCATTGGGCAGAGAACAGTGCGCTTACTGCCTGGGGCATGTTGTACTGCGGTCTTTTGTTTGCGCACATTATTTTGTTACGCTCCTTTGACGGCGGTCCGCATATCGATTTGGGCTTCCGCGTATTTGAGTACGGCGAAATCTGCCTGTGGATTGTGCTTTTGGGCACCTGGGCCAGCGACACCTTCGCATATTTCTTCGGCCGTGCTTTCGGTAAGACACCGTTCTGCAGCGTCAGTCCGAAGAAATCCTTTGAAGGCGCTGTCTGCGGCTTTGTCGGCTGCTTTGTGACTGTACTGTTTCTGTGCATTATCTGCTTGGGCATTGCCCTGTGGCATGCTGTGGCAGTGGCGCTGGCGGTGGCAATTTTTGCTCCGGTCGGCGATTTGATCGAATCCATTGTCAAACGCAGCTTTGATATTAAGGATTCCGGTAAGATTTTCCCCGGTCACGGCGGTGTGCTGGACCGTTTCGACAGCCTGCTGTTTACGGCACCGGTTGTATATTATCTGCTGATGATTATCAGCGCTTTATCTATGTTTCAAGAATAGAGGATAGCAAATGAAGAATATTTCTATTTTGGGCAGTACAGGCTCTATCGGTCGTCAGACGTTGGAGGTTGCTGCTGCCAATTCTGAAAAGCTGAAGGTACGCGCGTTGGCTGCACATAAAAGCGATGAGCTTTTAGAACAGCAGATTAAGCAGTTTGAGCCTGATATTGCCGTTTTGACGGATAAGGACGCTGCTAAACGTTTGGCTGACCGCTATCACGGCAAGACTGAAATCTTAGCCGGGGAGGAGGGCCTTCTGGCTGCCGCTACCTACGAGGGAGCGGATACGGTGCTTGGTTCCATGGTAGGCTATGCCGGACTGCGCCCGACGTTGGCTGCTATTGCCTGCGGCAAGAACATTGCGCTGGCGAATAAGGAAACGCTTGTTGCTGCCGGCAGCATTGTTATGGAGGCTGTGCGTAAGCATGGTGTAAGCCTGACTCCTGTGGACAGTGAGCACAGCGCTATTTTCCAATCTTTGCGCGGCGGTACGGAAAAGGAAGTCAAGCGCCTGATCATTACGGCGAGCGGCGGTCCCTTTCGCGGTAAAAAACGCAGTGAGCTGGAAAATGTAACTTTGGCGCAATGCCTCAATCACCCAAACTGGAGCATGGGGCAGAAGGTAACGCTTGATTCCTCTACACTGGCCAACAAGGGCCTGGAGGTTATGGAGGCACATTGGCTGTTTGATATGCCTTATGATAAAATTGCGGTCGTTGTGCATCCGCAGAGCATTGTACACAGTCTGGTAGAATTTTGCGATGGCAGTGTGATTGCCCAACTGGGTGTGCCTGATATGCGTTTGCCGATTCAGTTCGCTTTGAGCTGGCCGGAGCGCTATGATTACAGCTTTGAACAGCTTGATCTTGTTGCTGCGGGTAATCTTACCTTTGAAGCACCTGATTTAGAAGCATTTCCTTCCTTGAAGATTGCTATTGACTGCGGTAAGGCCGGCGGCACTCTGCCATGTGCCTTTAATGCTGCCAACGAGGAGGCTGTATATGCTTTTTTGGCAGGCAAAATTAAATATCTGGATATCCCTTATATCACTGCTACGGTTACAGCGCAGCATAACAATGTTCTGCGTCCGCAGCTGGAGGATATTGAAGCAACGGATGCCTGGGCGCGTGCTGCTGCCAAAGGGGTTATTGCTAAATTATAGACTGAAGGCCGGCAAAGCTTGCCGACTATCGTAAGGAGGTAAAATGCTAACAATATTAGCCGCTGTTTTTGTTTTTGGTGTGCTGGTTACGGTACATGAATTCGGTCATTTTATTACGGCGAAGCTCACAGGTATGCGTGTCGATGAATTTGCCATCGGCTTCGGTCCCAAGCTGTATCAGCAAAAGGACGGCGATACCCTGTACAGCCTGAGGGCTATTCCGCTGGGTGGCTATAATAAAATCGCAGGCATGGATCCCGATGATCCGCCTGAACCGGGAACCTTTAAATCCAAGCCGATTCCCTCCAGAATGCTGGTTATTCTGGCAGGTGCGCTGATGAATTTCCTGTTGCCTATTATTCTTTTCAGCGGCATTTTTATGCTGGAGGGCAGACAGGAGCTGGTGAATGAGCCAATCCTGGGCACTGTTGTAGACGGCATGGCTGCGGAAAGAGCAGGCCTGCGTAACGGCGACCGCATTCTGACGATTAACAATAAGCCTGTTGCTACCTGGACGGAGGTTGTTACTAACCTGCGTGCGAGCGGCACTAATCCTGTAACGCTTACTGCCGAGAGTCAGGGAGCTGTAAAAAGCTACACTATGACTCCGGTGTATGATAGGGAGGCAGGCCGTCCCTTAATCGGCATCAGCCCCAAGTTCAACAAGGTCAGCCTGGGCTTTTTCGGCTCAATTAAAGAAGGCTGCGTATATACCAAAAATATTATCGTTTCTATGCTGAACGGCCTGTACAAGATTGTTTCCGGTAAGGCTCCGGCTGAGGTGGCCGGTCCTATCGGTGTAGCACAGATGGCAGGTCAGGTGGCGGAAAAGGGCATGCTGCCGTTGATTACCTTTGTTGCCTTTTTGAGCATCAACCTGGGCGTTATCAACCTGCTGCCGCTGCCGGCACTGGATGGCGGACACTTTGTACTGCTGCTTTTGGAAGGCCTGCGCGGTAAACCGCTCGGCAGCAAGGCTATGACAAACATCCAGATGGTTGGTATTGCGCTGATTTTAGCCCTGACAGTATTTTCCACCTTTAAGGATATAACACGTTAAGAGGTGAATGAAAGTGATAGAACGTAGAAAAACCCGTCAGCTGCATGTAGGCAGCGTGGCTGTGGGCGGCGATGCTCCGATTGCCGTTCAGTCTATGACTAACACACATACAGACGATGCTGCTGCAACCTTGGAGCAGATTCAGCGTCTGGCAGATGCAGGCTGTGATATTATCCGCTGTGCTGTGCCTGATATGGCAGCGGCGGAGGGCCTGAAAACTATTTGTAAGGAAAGTCCGATTCCTGTTATTGCCGATATTCATTTTGATTATAAGCTGGCTTTGGCAGCGATTGAAGCAGGCGTTGACGGCCTGCGCTTAAACCCCGGCAATATCGGCGGTGAGGAGAAGGTGCGCGCTGTGGTGGAAGCAGCGAAGGAACGTAATATTCCTATCCGCATCGGTGTCAACGCCGGCTCCCTGCCGAAGGATTTGCTGGAAAAATACGGCCATCCCACCGCGGAGGCTCTTGTGGAGGCGGCTTGGCGCCACGTCCGCATTCTCGAAGCGATGGATTACCGTAACATTAAGATTTCACTCAAGGCGCATGATGTGCCGCTGACACTGGAGGCTTATCGTCTGATGGCAGCGCAGTGTGATTATCCGCTGCATGTCGGCATTACGGAGGCAGGCACCGTCAACAGCGGTATTATCAAATCCGCAGTAGGCATCGGTACACTGCTTGCCGAAGGCATCGGCGATACTATTCGCGTTTCGCTGACCGGTGACCCGGTGAACGAGGTGCGTGTAGCGTATGACATTCTGAAATCCCTTGGCCTGCGTGAGCACGGACCGACCTTAATCAGCTGTCCGACCTGCGGACGCACCCGCATCAGTCTGGAAAAGCTGGCGCTGGAGGTTGAACGCCGTCTGGCGGATGTTGAAGAACCCATTACGGTTGCCGTTATGGGCTGTGTGGTCAACGGACCCGGTGAAGCACGTGAGGCTGACGTCGGTATTGCCGGCGGCATCGGCGAGGGACTGGTATTCCGCAAGGGCGAAATCCTGCGCAAGGTTCCCGAAGATCAGCTTGTAAGCGAGCTTTTTGCTGAAATAGATAAAATTTTACTTGAGAGGAAGGTATCCCGTTAATGAAAGTTTCTAAAATGTATGCACCCACTCTGCGTGAGGTTCCGTCCGAGGCTGAAATCCCGAGCCATCAGCTGCTGCTGCGTGCCGGTTTTATGCGTAAATCCACCAATGGCATGTACACCTATCTGCCACTGGCTTGGCGTGTTATTAAAAAAATCGAAAATATTATCCGTGAAGAGATGGACCATGCAGGCTGCCAGGAAATCATGATGCCGATTATGCAGCCGGCAGAAATCTGGAAGGAAAGCGGCCGTTGGGACGCTTACGGCGCAGAAATGGTACGCTTGAAGGACCGTCACGGCCATGAATACTGCCTTGGTCCTACCCACGAGGAAATGGTTACTACCCTGGTTAAGAACGATGTACGTTCCTACCGTCAGCTGCCGCTGAACCTGTATCAGATTCAGGACAAATTCCGTGACGAACGCCGTCCGCGCTTCGGCCTGATGCGCAGCCGTGACTTCATCATGAAGGATGGCTATTCCTTCGACCGTGATGAAGCAGGTCTGGACGTTTCCTATAAGGCTATGTATGATGCTTATGACAAAATCTTTACCCGCTGCGGTCTGAACTTCCGTCCGGTAGAAGCAGACAGCGGTGCTATCGGCGGTACCGGCAGCCATGAGTTCATGGTGCTGGCAGACAGCGGTGAAGCAGAAATTACCTACTGCACCAAATGCGATTACGCTGCCGATATCGAAAAGGCAGAGCTGTATCCGATAGAGGCTCCGGCAGAAGAAATGCAGGAGCTGAGCGAGGTTGAAACTCCGAACTGCAAGACTATTGCCGATGTTTGCGCTTTCCTTAACGCTCCGATTGAAAAATCCGTAAAGGCTGTTGCTTACCAATGCGAAAAAGGCCTGGTACTGTGCTTCGTTCGCGGTGACCATGAGGTTAACGAAACCAAAGTACAAAACACTGTAGGCGCAGTTGAGCTGGAAATGGCAGAGGCAGAGCTGCTGGCTAAGGCTGGCACTGTCGGCGGTTACATGGGCCCTGTCGGCCTTGATCCCGAAAAGGTTATTATCGTTTGCGATGCAACCGTTATGAATATGCACAATGTTTGCTGTGGTGCTAACCATGAAGGCTTCCACTACATCAACGCTAACCCGGGACGTGACTTCACTCCGACCTACGTTGCCGATATCCGTCTGATGGCTGAAGGCGATCCCTGCCCGCACTGCGGCGCTCCGATTGCTAAGGCTCGCGGCATTGAAGCAGGTCAGGTATTCAAGCTGCACACCAAATACAGTGCAGCTATGAAATGCACCTATCTGGATGAAAACGGCAAAGAGCAGCCGATGGTAATGGGCTGCTACGGTATCGGCGTAGGCCGTACTATGGCTGCCTGTGTTGAACAGAGCCATGATGCCGACGGTATGATCTGGCCTGTTGCTATCGCTCCGTATGAAGTGCTTGTTGTACCTGTAAACGTAAAGGATGAAGCATCCTTCGCTAAGGCTGAGGAAATCTATAACGAGCTGCACAAGGCAGGCGTTGAGGTTGTTATCGACGACCGCAAGGAGCGTCCGGGCGTAAAATTCAAGGACGCAGATTTAATCGGCTATCCGCTGCGCGTAGTTGTAGGTCCTAAGACGCTGCAGACCGGCGAGCTGGAAGTTAAAGTTCGTAAGACCGGCGAAGTAAGCATGCTGCCGTTGGATAGTGACTATATCGCTGCTATCAAGGAGATGCTGCAAAAGCTGTAAAAATAAGTCAGTTCCCATGTCTGCGCCCAGCGCAGGCAGAGGGAACGGAAGCTGTGAGGTGATACTGGCATGGATTTGATTAATACTTCTTTTTTGCATAACAAAGAGGTTGTTATGGTTATCAGGCTGGTTGTTGCTGCAATTCTCGGCGGTATTGTCGGTATAGAAAGAGGCAGTGGCGACCGTCCTGCCGGTTTCCGTACACATATTCTTGTGTGCGTGGGCTCGGCGCTGTTTATGCTTGTTTCGCTTTACGGCTTTGATGATGTCTATCCTCAGACTGCCAAGCTGGAGGAGGATATCGGCCAACGCCGTGACTCGGCGCGTATTGCAGCCCAGGTTGTCAGCGGCATAGGCTTTCTCGGCGCAGGCACCATTCTGCACGAGGGTTTAACTATTCGCGGTCTGACAACTGCTGCCAGCCTGTGGATGGTTTCCGCAATCGGTCTTGCTGCCGGCAGCGGTATGTACTTCCTCAGCAGTGTGGCAACCATTATCACTATGATAACTTTGGTTACCTTCCATACCTGGGAAAAGCGTTTTGCTGCCAACAACCGCAGCGACCGCCAGTTTGTCCGCATCATTACTACCAATCGCTCCGGTGCCATAACCGATGTTACCGGTTATCTGTCCCTTAACGGCGTACAGGTAAAATCGCTGAACGTAAAGCGCGATAAGGAAAAGAATCGTCTGGTGCTGGAGGTCTTTCTGAAGCTTGGCAAAACTGCGCCCGATGGCGGAGATTTGGTAAGAGGGTTGCAGGGGATTGAGGGTGTAGTAGGCGTCGAAAACATGCGATAAGAGAGATAACCTATAGCACGCCATCTGCGTTGTTGCGTTGCCTCGACGTACTAAAAGTACGCCGTCGGCATCCGCGCCTAGCATCTGACGCACTCTAGCTTATCTCGGAAAAATAGAGCACGCCATCTGCGTTGTTGCGTCGCCTCGACGTACAAAAGTACGCCGTCGGCATCCGCCCTGGCATCTGACGCACTCTAGCTTATCTCAAAAGATAGAGGAAGATAGCACGCCATCTGCGTTGTTATCCAATTACCCCAACAACTTCTCCCGTCATTATTAGGAAAGGATTTAATGTGAATAAAAAATATTGTCTGATTCCTGATGAAGAAAAATTTTATAGTTTTTTGGCTTCGCTGACCTTTTCCCCGGTGGAATTGATGCAGCTGAAGCTGATGCATATTAATCAGATTTGTGTAGACGAGTCTGCCTGTCAGTGGGAGGTACACTTCAGCTGTGCCGCCCATCTTACCGGTGGCTTGCTGCAGAAGGCGGCGCAGCAGCTTGCAGCCGCTTTTTCTTTGCAAAGCGTAGATATGATTTGCGACGGCGATGGCTCTAAATGCCAGATGATGCAACGCGAGCCGCAGGCAGAGGTAGAGATTACCGACTGCACCGGTGAGCCGCTGCCGGAGGAAATTCCTCTGCCGCCGGAGCCGCCTGATATTGCAATCGGCGAAACCCTGCCGCCGGAGCCTCCCTGTGAAACGTCCTATAACAATCCGGAGGAGGACCCCGAGTACCTGCAGGCCATGGCAGCCTTATACGGAGAAAAGAAGGCTGACGGCCAGCTGTGGGGCAAAAAAATCAAGGGTACACCACGTAAGCTTGATACTGTTACAGAGGAAGAGCGCAACGTTGTTATCGAAGGTACCTTTGTCAAAAGCTTGGATAAGGACGGTGCGTTGCAGACCTTTATTGATAAGGAAACGCGCGTCGGTTCTATTGTTCTGACCTTTAACGTGAGTGATGATACCGGCGGTATTTTCGTTAAGCTACGCTTTGACAAGCGTGACGGCGGCGACCCGCGCAAGGAATGCAATGAGTTTAAAAATCTGCTGAAGCCCGGTATGCGCCTGCGTCTGCAGGGTGATGTTGCCCCCGACCGCTTTGCCTTTGACGAGATGTGCATGGTGCCTCGCGGCATTATGAAGCTCGATGCCAAGGAGGAGCGCATGGATAATGCTGAGGTCAAGAGGGTTGAGCTGCATTGCCATACGAAGATGAGTAAGCTTGATGGCCTGACGCCGATGGAGGGACTTGTAAAGCAGGCTATCCGTTGGGGCCACAAGGCTTTGGCGATTACCGACCATGGCGTAGTGCAGGCCTTTCCGTTCTGCTTTGATGCGGCGGAGGGCAGTGACCTGAAGCTGATTTTCGGCATGGAGGGCTATCTTATCAGCGACCGCAAGACGAAGGACGATGCTGTTGATACGGAAAATCCTGATGCTGCGACTAAGGGCAAAAGCAAAATCAGCAGCCATCATATTATTATTCTGGCGAAAAATGAGGTTGGTCTGCGTAACCTGTACCAGCTCGTTACTATCAGCCACTTGCGTTATCTGAATAAACGTCCGTTGCTGCCGCGCGCTGTTATAGAGGAGCATCGTGAAGGTCTGATTCTCGGCTCGGCCTGCGAGGCGGGCGAGCTGTATCGCGCGGTGCGCTTAGGTGCGAGCGATGAGGAGCTGGAGGAAATCGCCGGCTTCTATGATTATCTGGAAATCCAGCCTACGGGCAATAACCAGTTCCTGGTGCGGGAAAACTATTGCACCGAAGAGGATTTGCGCGAGCATAACCGCAAAATCTACGAGCTGGGTAAGCGCTTAGGCAAGCTTACTGTAGCAACCTGCGACGTGCATTTTCTTAATCCGGAGGATGCACAGCTGCGTGCGATTCTGCAGGCCGGTCAGGGCTACAAGGATGCGGATTTGCAGCCGCCGCTGTACTTGCACACTACGGAGGAGATGCTCGAGGAGTTCTCTTATCTTGGTGAAGATGCAGCCTACGAGGTTGTTGTTACCAATACCAATAAGATTGCGGATATGATTGAGCGTATTAAGCCTGTTCCCGACCGCGACCAGCTGTATTCGCCTTCTATTCCCGGTGCGGAGGATGCCGTGCGTGATTTGTCCTATGCCAAGGCGCATGAATGGTACGGAGAAACGCTGCCGCAGATTGTTGAGGACCGCTTAAAGATGGAGCTGGATGCTATTATCGGACACGGCTTCTCCGTATTGTATTACATTGCGCATAAGCTGGTTAAGCATTCTATCGACCGCGGTTACTTGGTAGGCTCGCGTGGCAGTGTAGGCTCGTCTTTTGTTGCTACGATGCTGGATATTACCGAGGTTAATGCGCTGAAGCCGCATTACCGCTGTCCGCATTGCCGTCACAGCGAATTCTTTATGAACAATGAGGTAGACAGCGGCTTTGACCTGCCGCCGAAGGATTGTCCCGAATGCGGCACGAGGATGCTGCGCGACGGTCATGATATCCCGTTTGCGGTTTTCCTTGGCTTCCACGGTGATAAGGTTCCTGATATTGATTTGAACTTCTCCGGCGGTATTGATCCCGATGATCCGTCCGCTATGTCTGACCAGAGCGTAGCGCACAAGTACACCGAGGAGCTTTTCGGCCGTGACAATGTTTGCCGCGCCGGTACGATTGCTACTATCGCCAACAAAACGGCGATAGGCTTTATCAGAAAATATTACGAGGCCAAGAATCTGCATGTGCATCCGGCGCATGTGGCAGCGCTTGTCGAAGGCTTTGCCGGCATCAAGCGCACTACGGGCCAGCATCCCGGCGGCATCATGGTTGTGCCGCGTAATATGGATATCCATTATATTACGCCAATGAACCGTCCTGCCGATGATAAGGACGGCACTACGATTACTACTCACTACGATTATCACAGCATCAATGACCGTCTGGTTAAGCTGGATATTCTGGGCCACGATGATCCGATGGTTCTGAAGATGCTGGAAAAATATCTGCAGGAGGATGTGGATCCTAACTTTGATCCCAAGAAGATTCCTGTGGGCGATGAGGCAACGATGCGTATCTTCCAGGATACATCTTCCCTCGGCGTTACGCCGGAGCAGATTGACAGTGCCGTCGGCACCTTCGGTATCCCTGAATGCGGTACCAAATTTGTACGCCAGATGATCAGCGACGTACAGCCGAAAAAATTCAGTGAGGTTGTGCGTGTATCCGGTTATTCGCATGGTACGGACGTATGGCTGAACAATGCGCAGGATTTGATCAAGGAAGGCAAGCCTGTTGCCGAAACTATCTCCACGCGTGACGACGTTATGACGCACTTGATTTCCAAGGGCGTGGAACCCAGTCTGGCGTTTAAGACGATGGAGCACGTGCGTAAGGGTAAGGCGGCGAAAAAAGGTCTGGAGCCGAAGATGCTCGAGGCTATGCGCGCAGTAAATATTCCCGAATGGTATATCAAGTCCTGCGAAAAGGTCCAGTATCTGTTCCCGAAGGCGCACGCCGTTGCGTACGTTCTTATGGCTTACCGTATTGCCTATTGTAAGGTGCATTATCCGAAAGAGTTTTATGCGGCGTACTTTACGGTGCGTGCCAAGGATTTTGACTATACCCATGTTTCCAAGGGTAAGAGCTATGTGAAGAATTTCATCAAGAATGTTTACCAGCAGGGCTTCAAGGCTTCGCCTTTGGATAAAACGACAGTCACCTATCTGGAGCTGGTAAACGAGATGCTGGAGCGCGGTCTTAGCTTTGATAAGATGGATTTATACAAGTCGGACCCGATTAAATTCCTTGTTACGGAAAACGGCCTGCGCCCGCCCTTGGCTGCTTTGGGCGGTGTAGGTGAAAACGCTGCCAAGAGTATTGCTGCCGCGAGGGACATCAACCGGCCGTTTATCTCTCAGGAGGATTTGCGCCAGCGTTCCGGTGTCAACAAGAGTGTTATCGAAAAGCTGGCAGACATGGGCGTTTTGGGCGATTTGCCGGAAAATAACCAGATTGATTTGTTTGCCTGAGATAGGAGAATCATATGCAAAAAATAATTTTGGCCTATAATTTTACGCCTGAGCGTTTGCAGGCGCTGAAGCTGATTTGCATGATGCTGCGCACGCAGCTGCGCGCCGTGGCGCGTGAGGAGCTGCTGCAGCCGGTGGGGTATCTGGCAGGCTTGTCCGAGGTGGCGTCTGTCAGTGAGGCTTACAGCGGTGACGAGGGGCAGGAGGAAATGCTGCTCATGTGCGGCTTCAGCCGTCAGGATTTAGACAGACTGCTGGCTGCTATAAAAAAAGGTAAGCTGCGTCAGGTGGCGCTGAAGGCGATGCTGACACCCACCAACTGCACCTGGAGCGGCCTGCAGCTTTTGCAGGAGCTTAGCCAGGAGCATGCTTATATGCATGGTAAAAATGCAGGTAAATAAGCAAAATTGCCGCTGCCGGTAGTTTTACTGGCGTTAAAGCGCTTTCTTTGATATAATTAGGCATGATAAACTTTAGCTATATTTAGGAGGATAATAATAATGGCAAAAGATAGTTCCTTTGACGTTGTTTCCCAAGTTGATATGCAGGAAATGGATAACGCTGTCAACCAGGTTAAGAAAGAGATTGACCAACGTTATGATTTCCGCGGCAGCAATGCTTCCATCGAGCTCGGTGAGAAGGAAGTAAAAATTGCAGCTGAGGACGAGTACAAGCTGGGCGCAATTTTAGATATGCTGCGCCAAAAAATGGCTAAACGCGGTATTCCTCTGCGTTGCCTGGTTCCGGGCAAGATTGAGCCCGCTGCCAAAGGTACTGTTCGCCAATCTCTGGAAATCCAACAGGGTATTTCCAAAGAGAACGGCAAAAAAATCGTAGCAGCTATCAAGGCTTCCAAGCTGAAGGTAACTGCTCAGATTCAGGACGACCAGGTACGTGTTGCCGGTGCGAAAAAGGATGATCTGCAGGCAGTTATCCAACTGCTGAAGGCTGACGATTTCGGCGTTGATCTGCAATTCATCAACATGCGCTAAGCATTCGTCCACGGTTTGGAGAAGAGTGGAGCAAAATGACAGAACACAAAGACTTTGACAAAAAGAAAATCAATGACGGCGAGCTGCAGAAGTATTCCGGAAGCTACAGCGAGGAAGGCCTGCTGCATAAAATCAGCCGCTACGGTGCCCACATCGGCATCGAGCTGCTGTATAAGGTCGTGCAGCTGTGGTGCGTACTGCAGAAGCCGGAGGTTCCTGCGAAGGAAAAGGCGTTGATTATGGGAGCTTTGGGGTATTTAATCGCTCCCCTGGATTTTGTGCCGGATATTACGCCGGTGTTGGGATACAGTGATGACCTGGTGGCAATTACCTTTGCGCTGCTGAAGGTGCAGGGGTATATTGATGAAGAGGTTGATGCCAGAGCTAAGGAGCTGTTGGCGAAGGTTTTTGATAAGGATGTCGTTGCGAAGCTTTGAGTGCTTTGGACTAAGGGGCGCTGCCAAACAGGCAGCGCTTTTTTTGCGCCAGCTTCCGGTGATGCAATGATTAATGCAACAATTCAGCTTGCGTGCTACTGCAAAGGACAAATATATAACAATTATTGAACCATGGTAAAGCTTTGGCTGCGGCTAAGGCTTTTTTTGTTGCGCAAATTTACGCGCTGTTTCTTCAGTTGCTAAAAATTAGCTATTAGCTTCTTCAGCACAAACAATAAAAAATATTTCCTGTTTCGTGCCGCTTTGGCAAAAATACTGCAGATATATATAGTGAAGGAAGAAAAAAACATGGCCTTAGCACATCAGAGGTTCAGCAATGCACGCACCTTTTTTTCCATGATATTTTAAATCCTTCAAAGTATAATCATGTTGAAATAAAAAATATCACAAAAGCAATGATAGACAGAAACTGTCACTGTCACTTGCTATACTGATATCAGCAAACAGAAAGGAGGAAGACATGCGACAAAAAGATATTTATTTTATGCCCTTGGGAGGCGCCCAAAGTGTAGGCCGCAGCTGCTACTACCTGCGTCTGGGACAGAGTAACATCCTGCTAGATTGTGGACTTCAGCGTATCAACGGAGCAACTTGTTCCCCGGATTTTCGCAGCCTGCTTACCTCGCAATTCATGGAAAGCATACAGCAGCTTGACCACGTTTACATTTCTCATGCGCACACCGACCATGTCGGCTACCTGCCGCAGCTCATGCAGATAGCGCCTCAGGCTTCCGTTTACATGACACTGCAGACCAAGCAGCTTGCCGAATACCGTCTGATTGCCAATAGCAGTCAGCAGGGAGCAGCCGAAGCTTCGCGTTTGTTAAGCAATGTTGCGCCTGTCAATTACCTGCAAAAAATCAAGCAGCGTGATTACACAGTCACCTTTTTCCCGGCGGGGCATATCCCCGGCGCTATGATGACACTGTTTGAATATGCAGGCCGCAAAATTCTCTACACTGGCGACTACTCATTGCAATCAGCCTTCGGCCTTGATGGCTGCTGGTTGCCAGATGACCTGGAGGTGGACGTATTGCTGATGTGTGCACTGCATGCCAAGCAGCCTTACAGTGTTCGTGAAAAGAACACACTTCCACAGCGCATCAGTGAGGTTATGAGCAACCTGCGCTATGGGCAATCTGTTTATCTGCAGGCCTTTGACCCCGGCAGAGTGCTGGAGCTCTTAATGGCGCTCAACCGTGAGATGGAGCAGAGCGGAAAGGTTTATCCAATCTATCTTGAGCCGGAGGCCATGGCCGCTGTGCACGTGATGGAAAGCCTGCAGCTGCCTGTGCTGCAGCAAAACAACTACAGCAGCTTTAACGCCGGTGCAGCGCACCCTCACATTGTTATCGGCACTAAGCGCAAGGAGCAGGTAAGCTGGCGTTATCGTCTCTTTGGCAATGCCTATACGTTGCATGAGGACTACGGGGAAATGCTCAGCTTCATTCGCAGGCTGAATCCACGTCAGGCCTATCTGGTGCATTGTGCCGAGGGTTATTATGGTCACACCGTGGAGCAGGAGCTCATGCGTGATGCCCAATGCCGTACTCAGGTAGTTTTTCCTGAGGAAGGCGACATTTATACAATTTAAGAATTAGGAGGTAGCATAATGCTGGAAACAAAAAGTACTAAGGTACAGGAATTTTTAAAGGAGATTCATCGGAAGGTGCAGCAAAAGGCTGGGCGTTTCGAGAAAATTTCGGAGGATATTGTGTTGGAAAATCTGACCTTGCAGGCTCTGTGCGCCAATCTTCATATGTCGCCTGCTGCCTGTGCAGATTTCGTACAAAATAATTATGACTGTAGCTGCAGTGTTGACGATATGATCAGAATCTATCGCGACTTCAAGATTAACACCGAAGAAAAACGCCTGGAGGTTTTTGAAAATGCTACCGGCGTTGCCATCATGTTGGAAAAAAGCATGAACGGTGACCAGCAGGCTTATGAGCTGTATCGCAGCACCCGGGAAAAATTCATGGAAAAAAAGCCTAAGCATTACTATAAAATTCTTTTGGCTGTGATTTTTCACAATATTAAGCAACTGCAGCAGGAAAATGATCAGCAGCTGATTACCAGCTTTGGCAATACACTGTGCAAATATCTGCTTTTTGATATAGAAAATGCTATTACTTATGCCTATGGCTTCAATAAGCACCGCAGTAGTGCACCAAGCACCAATAATAATGCGAAAAAAGTTCATAGCCCTGAGCAGGAGCGTTTGCTGCAAAAGCTGGCAAGTCTTGAAAGCGCGCTGGAGCAATCCGATATGCTGCTCCGAGACCTGCAAAGTGAATTTGACGAACGCCTGGAGGCTGTTAAGCTGCAGGAAATGACAGAGTTCTTCGGTAAGCTCAATTCTGATAAATATGGCTGTATTTTGGACGAGCTGCTGATGCTGCGCAAGGGTATTGACGCCGTGAAAAAGAGTGGTTATGTGCTGCCGCTGGAAATCAACGGTTTACTGATTATGGTGCGCAAGCTGGTACAATTTTTGCGTGACAGCCACATTAATCCCATGCTGAAGCCTGAATCGCTGCGCATTGTAAAGGCTGGCGATGTTGAATTCTGGAACTACGAGGGAACTCCTTTTACCTGCGCTGAGGAAGAAAAGCAGGTTAAGGTAATTTCTCCTGGTTGGATTTATAGCGAAAAACAGGTACAAATTTCTCGTCCGAAGGTTAAGGAGGTTGTAGATAATGTTGATTAATAATGAAGAACACAATGATTTATGCGTAGGCATTGACCTGGGAACCACCAACTCTGTTTTGGCTACAGTTAATCTTAAGGCTAATGGCGATATCGTCAGCAAGGTAGTAGATCTGCCGCGTGCTGTAGATGTTTACAACAGCGCAGCAGGCAAGGCGCGCCTGAACACGCAGAAGAAGCCGCTGCTGCCGTCCTGCGTGTATTACCGTGAGGAACATGGCTATGAGCCGCTGGTAGGCGATTTTGCCAAAAACCAGTATGCGCTGCGCCCGCATCTGGTAGCAAAATCTATTAAAAGCCAGATGGGAAGTGCGCATGCCGAAGGCTTGGCTGATGAGATTATGGACAAAACTCCGGCGCAGGTTTCGGCACGTATTTTGCAGCACATGCTGCGAGAGGCCAGCAAAATTTATCGCACGGAGATTAAGGATGCGGTAATCACCGTGCCTGCCAACTTTGACTCCGTGATGTGTCAGGCAACACGAGATGCTGCCTCGCTGGCCGGTATTCAGGTGACAGATAAGGACGGCAGCGAAAGACCTGTACTGCTTTCTGAGCCGAATGCCGTTATTTATGATTTGATTAACCAGGTACAAAATGGTGAGATTTCCAATCATATTATTGACCTCAACAGCGAAAAGAACGTGCTGGTATTTGACCTGGGTGGCGGCACCCTGGATATTACGATGCATAAGATTAAACGTCGTGAGGACTGTCCCGACGTTTTAAAGGTAGATGAAATTGCTACCAACAGATACACTCTTTTAGGCGGCGATGATTTTGATCGCGCCATTGCTGATGTAATGTTTGAGCATTACCAAAAACAGTATTCTACTAGTCCTATGGTTGTGCGCAAGCTGCAGCAGGAAAAGAAGGCCATCATGCCGCAGCTGCTGAACTATGCAGAGGAGCTGAAGCTGGAGCTGAGCGAACGCCGTCAGGCAGAAAGCAGCTATGCTGCCGATGACAGCTTTGGCTGGGATGATGAGGAGGATGCCGAAGAATTTTTCGTAGGCGGTAACATGGGCGGCATTGGCTATGCCTATGACGACAGCTTCACTCAAGAGGCTGTGGAAAAGATTCTGCAGCCGTTTTTGGGAAAAAATCTGCAGCTTGCCGACTACAAGAAAATAGACAGTCTGCAGGATACGAAGAATATTATCTATCCTGTTCTTGACGTTTTGCAAAAGAGTGCCACCAAGCTGGGTGATGAAGTGAAGGTAGATGCCGTAATTGTCAATGGCGGTATGAGCAAATTCTATATGGTTACGGACCGCCTGCGCGAATTCTTCGGCCTGGAGCCGATTGTGGCGCTGGACCCGGACCAGGCTGTAGCAAGAGGTGCAGCAGTATATCATTATTACCTGCACAAATATGCGAAACAAATGCAGGAGGATATGCGCATGGTAGGCGCAGAAGCGCCTGCTCTGCAGCCATTGCACGGCAAGGCTGCAGCTCCGAAGGCTGCTGCCGCAGCCGTACAACAGCGTGGTGCTATTGAATGGGGCAAAAATATTCTTAATGACAGCCTGTATCTTGGTATGCGCGATGGTGCTGTACAGGAGCTTGTTGCCGGTGGTACGGATCTGCCGTACCAGTCCGACTATATCAAAGGCTTCCAGCTGCTGCCGGACAAGGCAGAGATTGCTATCCCTATTAAAAGACGTACCTTTGGCGACACTTACCAGACTATCGGCAATGGTCATCTGAAGCTGGAGCATGGTTATAAGGATGGTGCTTACGTTGCTATTCGCGTGCTCATGGGCAGCAACAAGGTGCTGAGCATGGAGATGCTTTTGAGCAGTGACGTGGATATGCACCAGATTCTGGAGCAGAAAACCGCTGAAATCGTTATTGGCGGCGATAATCCTGATGCACCTGCTACTAAGCTGAAATTCAATCCTCCCGCCGGTACTAAGCTGAACGTGCATAATGAGCTGCATGGCCTGCAGACCTTGTGTGAACGCAAGAGTACTGCCAAGGGCAATGTGCCAAAGGATGTCATCAACAAGCTGAGCCAGCGCACCAGCAGTATTGCTGCTGCCGGTAATAAGGCAGAATTTGCCAGACCGCTGCTGGAGATGCTGTGCTATACCAATAATGATGAGCTGCGCCTGCGTCTTTTCACCATTGCCCGCAAGCATGTTGCTTATTGGACTGAGCAGCAGCGCCAAAGCCTGGCAAGAGAGTGTTTGAACCAGCTGCAGGGTGTACTGCAGGGCTTCCCGTGCTATGGTCTCAAAATTAATGTCAACATTCAGGCCATCTATACCCTTGGCTGCTGCGGCAGCAAGGAGCAGGTTGCCAAAGTGCAGCCGCTGGCAGCTGAAAACCGTTATTATACAGCAAGCCTGTACGCGTTGGGCAAGAGCCGCGTTGCTGGCAGCTTTGTACAAGATGTATTCCAGCGTGATGCCTACTGCGAAAGCAACAAGTGTAACCTGCAGGTTACAGCACATGCCCTGAGCATGGCGCTGCGCCTGGAGGATGGCGGCAGAGCAGCAGGCCTTGATGTGGACAAGGCAGTGAAGGACCTTTGCTTCATTATCAACAACCGCACTGTTCTTGATGTAAACTACAGCAGCGAGATTGTCTGCTGCCTGATTGCCCTGGCCTATGCCTGCGACCAGCGTTTTGGGGGAAATACTGTGTCTGCTGCTTCTATGGAGCTGGCAAGACATACTTTGGCAAATCTCAACCGCAACTACAGCACGGAGGTTATGATGCGTCTGGCCAAGGCTGCTGGCGTTGCCTACAAAATGCTTGATGGTGAAAGCCTGTCTGAGGATGAGGAGGAATTCCTGCTGAAGAAGCTGGAAATTTAAAACGGAAATAATAATTAAGTGAAGTTCAAAAGGACTGTCCCTGGCGATGATGTATCGCCTGTGGGGGCGGTCCTTTTTGATTTTATGTGGATGATGCAGATATCATATCTGTTGCGTATTTTTTTACGCGAAAATTACCAAGGATAAATTTTTTAAAGTTTACTTATACCCATCTGAACCTTAAATGTTAAAATCTCTTCAACTAAATGTAACGTATTTAAGAGTTAATGAAAATTTTTGCGCCGAATGTAGCGTGTTCCTGGATAAGAGTTTGACAGGGGGGG
>PPYF01024571.1_pt1 | contig 89746 bp, 81 predicted proteins | sample 1559871 | NCBI WGS metagenome assembly PPYF01 (sample SAMN08240021, study PRJNA423297) | Human gut metagenome, whole genome shotgun sequencing project.
TGAAAAGTAATCAGGCAGAATAAGGAATGAATATGTTGCCAGAGGCAGCTACATGCTCACACATACTGATGATGCCTCAGATAAAAACGGCATAGCTGTGATCCGGTACATATTACAGGGATCACAGGCTATGCCGTTTGCTGTTTAAACCGTTCCTGTATCCGCAATCACGGCTGGTCCGGATTCTTTTTCATACAACACATTCCGGTTCCGGATGATCCCCAGCAGAATCCCCACCAGAATGGAATTGGCAACTGTGCCGGTAAGTCCGTAAGATAAGAACGGAACGGAGGCAGTATAAAACAGATTGATGCCAAAGTTCGTCAGTACATAGTTGAACAGTTCAAGGAGAAGGACTCCGCTGGCAGCAGTACCAAGCAGCATTGCCAGACGGTTGCTCTGCCGCAGCGCACAGTGCATGCTGTACAGCGCAAAAAAGGCAAGTGCAGCAATGATTAAAATGCCGGCCACAATGCCGAACCACAGAAAAATACTGTGCAGCAGATAGGTAGAGTAAAGTTCTTCCCGTGGAAGACGGTCACTGACAGAACTTCCACCGAACAGGGAAAAACGTGTCTGTTCATACTGCAGGGCAAGTCTCGTAAAGCCAGGTTCGTTGTCGGTATGCTGCAGTCCGAGTGCAGACAACAGGCGGTCATACAGATAGGTTTGCGGACGTAAAAACAGGCTGCCTGCCAAAGCTGCGCTTCCGATATAGGGAAGAAGTGTCCAACACCAGAGAACCTTTCTGGAACCGGGCAGAATCCTTTTTTGGATACAGATTCCGGACAGCAGGACGGACAGAAAAACAAATGCCAGAACCGGCGGCCATACAAAACCACTGGTGTGGCTTAGGATCGCTCCGAAAAACAGGAGTGACAGCACATGCAGCCAGACAATGGTTTGCCATCCTTTTTCCCGGTTGGAGTATAGCAGCAGTGCATAGGACAGTGGATACAGCAGACACAGATAATAGCTAAAGGTACGGGTTTGCCAGAAAGAGAACGTGCCCGGAAAGAAGCAGGCGAGCAGCGCAAATCCCAAAAACAGACCGTATAAAAACCAGCTGTATTTTGACAAACACATGTAATTGCTGAACATCCCAAACAGAATAATGCCGAAGCCAATCACCTGATAGAAAACGGCATGCTGCATAAACGCGGTGTTGGAATAGGTGGTGTTAAGTGGTTCAGAACCATACAGGATATATTGCATGAAAATTCCGGATAATGTAAGAACCACCGCAATGCCGAACAAAACACCCGGAAACCGGGGACGATGGATCCGGTTTAATTCCGTGCCGGCTGCAACCGGGTCTCCCATCCAATGTCATTAAGATAATAGATAAAAGGCTATGTTGAACGAATAATTATCAAGAAATATATTAGTATAACATTTTATTTTGATTTTAGTGCAGCACAAATAGACAGATGTTTTCATCTGCCAAATTTGGTAGTATAGTATCATTGTTGTTAAGCTACGCGGTAGAGAAAACTTACTACTTTCTTGTGATCGACTTTGCGAGGGTCGTGACGTCCAGGACGTACAGGTAAGATTTCTTTACTTATTAGAGCTTCAACATTTGGCGGAGATTTCTCCGCCATTTTACTTATAAAATATCTGCATACATGAATTGCAAATGTGTAGTTTATTTGATATGTATGTTTCTCAGTGCATTTTTGGATGCTCACATGGGCTGTAATTACTTCGCAAAAATTATATAAAAGCAAGCGCGCCCATATTTCCTGAATAATGTATTCTCTTTTTTTAGAATGAAAACTAGTTAACCCTACTGCATATTTAAGTTCCCTGAATGAAGTTTCAATTCCCCATCTCATAGCATATAAGCCCTTGATTTCCTTGGTTGAAAAGTCTTTCGTAGAAATGTTTGTTATAATGCACTCATACTCTGTTTCCGAAATTGGAAATCTTAAAATTCTTAGTTTCATTTTGTAGAATGGATTATCTTCAATGTCTATATAATCAAATCTATTTTTCTTATGAAAACATTTATATATTTCAGGATGATTAATCACCTCATTTGTGCCTTTTCGAGTGAGGATTATCTCTATTTCCTCATCAAATTCATTCCTGTTTGGCAACAAATGTTTTAATCCAGATAGAATCCCACTGCTATTGATATCTTTAGCTCTAACCAAGACAAATGCGCCTTTTTCTAACACATGAGCAAGATTATTATAGGATTCATAACCTCTGTCGATTATAAAGATGGTCTTATCGTTTGAAGCATATCTATCTACCATATCACAAAAAGCTTTATGTTCATTTTCGTTTCGCGCTGGTTGAATTATAGCATCGGTGTATATTCGGGCTAATAAATCAAACATTGCATTGAGGTGTAACTGATTAAAACCTTTTGCAGTACCAACTTTAAAATAAGTTTCCTCATCATTGGGATTATGTGCAATGTTTATATCAGAACCATCGCAAGCCAGTAATCGGTATCCTTTATAAAGGTTCGACTTTGTATAATAGGTTGCAGTAAATTTTTGAAAGAGATATTGAAATGCTTCTGATTTAATTTGAGCTCGTCTTTGATTGAATGAAGCATTCGTTGGACAGTCTGTCGTATAACCAAAATACTTATGAAGTTCATTTTTTAGTGATTGGCTTTCCATAGAAATGATAAATTTAATTAATGTTTGAAAATCCCATTTTCTTTTCCTCTTAAAATCAGTATCTGGATTTACTGTAAACCTACCTAAATCCAAAGTCATTTCATCAATTAAACTCCATAAAGTAGCCTTAACTTCTTCTGAAAACTGCATATGGGGCGCCTCCTTAAAAAGTATATATTTCAAGGGCTTCGCCACATTTTTTGATTAATTTGTCAAGTGTTTTTTCAAAAAAAATAGCAGATATGTCACACGCATCACATATCTGCTAAATTTATTCAGTTTTTCTTATCTTAATGACATTGGTCTCCCATCTGCCGGACAGCTTCTTTTTCTGCTGCGTCCGGAGACATTCCTGTATCTATATAATCCTGCATCTGTTCGTCAATGTGTTCCTGAATTTCTTCCAGCACATGGGTACGTGCATGTGGGTTTAAAATCTGTTCGCCCAGGGTCTGCAGATATTCTTTTTCCTCCATATCAGATTCCTCCTTCAAAACTTAACACATTGCTTACAGCAGCCTGATAGGCCATCCATTCCTGCTTTTTTTCGGAAGAATGATGCCGGCCGGCCTCTGTCAGCTGGTAATATCTGCGTTTTTTCCCGGAAGAGGCATCCTCATAGGACCGCACATAGCCCTTGCTCTCCAGAGAGTGGAGCAGTGGGTACAGGGTGCCGGCTTTCAGTTCAAAGACGTTGTTGGATTTGCTGCGAAGAGCTTCAATCATTTCGTAGCCATACATATCTTTCGTTTCCAAAAGGCGCAGAAGCAGCAATGCCATGCTTCCCTGTACGAGATTTTTGTCAATACCCATGGTATATGACCTCCTTTCAGTGATAAGTACTATAGACTGCCTATACATGAAAGTATATATCGACAGCCTATACATGTCAAGCAAAGGGAAAAGCGTTGTGCAATATGCATGAAAAATAGAAAGGAAAACTTACTTATTTCACAAAAATGAGAATAACACTTGCGAAACTGTGCAAAAAAGGTGTATACTCTGCTTATTGAAAACGTTACCGGAAACATTGCCGTGAACGTTTTCGACCAGGGGTTGCCGTATGGACGGTAACTCTACGAACGTATTTATTTCAGGAGGGTGAAAATATGAAAAAGAAAATTGTATCAGCATTAATGGTTGCCGCAATGGTTGTCACAGCATTCGCAGGATGCGGAAGCGATAAGGGTGGCACATCCACACAGGGTGGAGACAAGACCAGCAAGAGTTCTGGAAAGGTTTACATGTTAAACTTTAAACCAGAGACAGACGAAGCCTGGCAGGATCTGGCAGAGACCTATACCGATCAGACCGGTGTAGAGGTAAATGTGCTTACCGCAGCAGACGGACAGTACAACACAACATTACAGTCCGAGATGGCAAAGTCGGATGCACCTACCATCTTCAATGTGGGAAATTCTTCCGCAGCACAGACATGGAACGATTATACATATGATCTGAAGGACTCTGAACTTTACAAGCACTTGACAGATAAGTCTCTTGTAATCAACTATGATGATAAGGTAGCTGCCATTGCAAACTGCTATGAGTGCTACGGCCTGATCTACAACAAGACAATTCTGGAAGGATACTGTGGCATGGATGGTGCTGTAGTTTCTTCGGTAGATGAGATTAACAACTTTGATACTTTAAAGAAAGTTGCAGATGACATCAATTCCCGTATTGATGACATCAATAAAGAACTTGGAACTGACCTGACAGAGGCATTTGCTTCCGCAGGACTGGATGACGGATCTTCCTGGAGATTTGCCGGACATCTTGCCAATATGCCACTGTACTATGAATTCAAGGATGATGGATGTGACCTTACAGCCGGGGAAGAGTCCATTAAGGGAACTTATCTTGATAACTTCAAAAACGTATGGGATATGTATGTATCTGATTCCGCAGCAGATCCTAAGACATTAAATTCCGGTGCATTAAATGCAGAGTCTGAGTTTGGTATGGGAGAGGCAGTCTTCTACCAGAATGGTGACTGGGAGTTCTCTCCGTTAACAAACGAGGAGAACGGATATGCCGTTACAGCAGATGACTTATCCATGATGCCAATTTACTTTGGTGTAGATGATGAGAATGAAGGACTTTGTGTTGGTACTGAGAACTACTGGGCAGTGAACGCAAAGGCATCTCAGGAAGATATTGATGCAACACTTGAGTTCTTAAACTGGGTAATCACTTCTGACGAGGGACGTGATGCCATTACAAATCAGATGGGACTTACTGCTCCATATGATACATTTACAGGTGATTACGAGACAAAGAATGCATTTGCACAGGCTGCAAACCAGTTAATGACTGACGGAAAAACATCTGTAGCATGGAGCTTCAATGCTACTCCAAACGTAGATGACTGGAGAGCGGATGTTGTTTCTGCCCTGACTGCCTATACCGCAGGTGAAGGTGAGTGGGATGCTGTAAAGACCGCATTTGTTGATGGATGGGCAAATCAGTGGAAGATCGCCCATGAAGATGATGCACAGTAATCAAAGATGATGGGAAAAGGGGTAAGTGGCATGCCGCTTACTCCTTTTTTAAAAGAAGCACCTGCAGTGCAGGCTGGTACTGGCAGGGGCTGCAGTTAGTGAAAGGAATGTATTATGGAAAAAGCAATTAAAAAATATTTCCCGATTTTTCTGCTTCCGACAATGATTGCATTTGCAATTGGATTTATTGTACCGTTTGTATATGGAATTTTCTTATCTTTTTGTAAGTTCACAACCGTTACAGACTGGAAATGGAAAGGGTTACAGAATTATTCGAGAATCTTTTTTGTAAACGGAAAGTTAGACACAACATTTATTCATTCATTATGGTATACAGCGTTATTTACGGTTGTATCGGTGCTGATCATCAATGTGATTTCATTTCTCATTGCGATGGCACTTACCAAAGGCATCAGGGGTACCAATCTTTTCCGTACCGTATTTTTCCTGCCCAACCTGATTGGTGGTATCGTACTCAGTTATATCTGGCTGATGATTTTTAACAGCGTATTATCCAATTTCTCCAAGACAATCGTATCCACACAGTGGTATGCGTTCTGGGGTATGATTATTGTAGTATGCTGGCAGCAGATTGGATATATGATGATTATCTATATTGCAGGAATCCAGAATATTCCGGGAGAATTAATCGAGGCGGCAAAGATTGATGGTGCAAATTCCTGGCAGCTGCTCCGGCATGTAACACTTCCGATGCTGATGCCGACGATCACCATTTGTACATTCCTGACGCTGACCAATGGATTTAAGTTATTTGATCAGAACTTCGCTCTGACCGGTGGTAATCCGGCTAAGATGTCACAGCTTCTGGCATTAAATATTTATGACACAATGTACGGCACGACCGGATGGCAGGGCGTTGGTCAGGCCAAAGCGGTTATCTTCTTTATTCTGGTTGCAGTTATTGCGCTGATTCAGAATAAACTGACCACAAGCAAGGAGGTGCAGGACTAATGGCTAAAAAGAATAACAATCAGGTAAGTGCTGTCCGTCAGGCAAAACATGGCTGGATCTGGACACTGGCATTTACGGTTATCAGCATTTTATGGATTGCACCAATTCTGGTAGTCCTTTTAAATTCCTTTAAAAGAAAAGCCTTTATTTTCAGACATCCGTTTACACTTGGAACAGAGCCGCTTTCCGCTGGCTGGGATAAATTTATCCATGGTGTTGAACGTGCATTCTGTGGCTGGCTGAACTATTCCAACGGTATCCGTAAGACAAATTTCTGGAACAGTTTTGGGATTTCCCTGTTTATTACAGTAGGCTCGGTTGCATTGATTATTATCTGCTGCTCCATGTGTGCATGGTATATTACCAGAGTCCATACAAAAGTGACGAAAACAATTTATGTACTGTGTCTGTTTTCCATGATTGTTCCATTCCAGATGGTAATGTTTACGTTATCAAAATTTGCAAACCTTTTACATCTGTCCAATCCTCTTGGAATTATTGTTGTATATCTGGGATTTGGAGCGGGGCTGGCCGTTTTCATGTTTACCGGCTTTGTAAAGGGAATTTCCCTGGAAATTGAAGAAGCTGCAATGATTGATGGATGTACACCATTACAGACCTTTTTTAAGGTGGTTTTTCCAATTTTAAAGCCAACGACGGTAACGGTAGCAATCCTTGAGGCGATGTGGGTATGGAATGATTACCTTCTGCCGAGTCTGGTGTTGAATATTAATAAGTATAAAACCATTCCGATCGCAATCCAGTTTCTGAAACAGAGTCATGGACAGATCGACTGGGGTGCCATGATGGCGGTACTTGTTCTTGCAATTTTGCCAATTATTATCTTTTATATTGCGTGCCAGAAGTATATAATAGAAGGAGTTCTTGCAGGTGCTGTCAAGGGCTAGAAAATAGACATTCCGTCTATGTATACGAGGTAAAAGGATGACAATTGTAGATATTGCGAAAGAGGCAGGATATTCTGTCAGTACGGTTTCCCGTGTCCTGAATGGAAGAAGGGATGTCAGCGAAGAAGCCCGTGACCGCATTATGCGAATTGTGGAAGCTTATCAGTTTGTACCGAATAACAATGCCAAGCATTTAAAACAGACCGTGAGTCAGAGTATTCTGATTCTTGTAAAGGGTACTTCGAATATGCTGTTTACAAATATTATAGAGGTAATTCAGGATACGATCGAGGGATCGAATTATTCCCTGCGGGTGCATTATCTGGATGAAGATGCAGATGAAGTGAAAGAGGCTGTGCGGATGTGCAGGGAACATAAGCCAATGGGAATTCTGTTCCTTGGAGGTAATGTACAGTACTTTCATGAAGAATTTGAACTGGTAAATGTTCCGTGTGTGCTGGTGACAGACCGGGCGGATAAACTGGGATTTCGGAATCTCGCATCGGTTTCAACAGATGATGTGGCAGCTGCGGAGATGGCAGTTGATTATCTGTTTGACCACGGACATCGCAATATTGCTGTTATCGGAGGAGATATGGCATTATCATCTCCAAGTAAATACCGTAAAGCCGGAACGAAACGTAGCTTTGTAAAACATGGCTGTGAGTTTGAGGAAGAGAGCTATGCGGTAGCGCGATTCTCTTATGAGAGCGCATACAATGCCATGAACCGGATTCTGGCTTCCAGAAGACAGATTACAGCTGTTTTTGCCATGAGTGATGTGATGGCAGTTGGCGCCATGCGTGCGATTTTTGATGCGGGTCTGCGGGTGCCGGAGGATATTTCGGTGATCGGGTTTGACGGAACACTTCTTGCAGATTATTATAATCCAAAGATTGTGACTGTTTGTCAGGGGTATGAAAAGATTGCCAGAAAAAGCATTGATCTGCTGTTTGGCATGATTGATCTCAACAAACCGGCCACACATGAACTGGTTCCATTTAGTTTGAAAAACACAGAGAGCGTAAGCTCTATTTGATTTCTGCTCATTTTAGAAGCCGTGCAGCATTGCTGTGCGGCTTCAACTGTTTGTGGAACGAAGCAGGCGGTAGGCGGTCGCTGCAAGTGGCACAGCAAACAGGATTCCCCAGATACCGAATGCCCCGCCGCCGACAATGACTGCGGCAAGTACCCAGATGCCGGGCAGTCCGATGGAATGTCCGACTACACGGGGATAGATAAAATTGCCTTCGATCTGCTGGAGAATTGTTAAAAAGATAAGAAATACCAGTGTTTTTACCGGGGAAACCGTAAGAAGCATACAGGCACCGACTGCGGCACCGATATATGCTCCGATTACCGGAAGCAGTGCGGTTACACCGACCAGGCAGCCGATCATGGCAGCATAGGGCAGCCGCAGAATCCACATGCCGATGGCGCAGAGCACACCGAGGATCACTGCCTCTACGGTCTGTCCTACCAGAAAACGATGAAAGGACTGGTTGAGAATCGTCAGTACATAACGGATTTTTTTACCACGGAAAACACCGAAACACCGGTCGATCAGGGATATACTCGTCTGTAAGAGGGATTCTTTGGCGGCGAGCAGATAAAAAGAAAACATCAGTCCAGGCAGAAAAATTAAAAGCCAGCTGCCAAGTTTCTCCAGGGAAGTTTTCATGCCTTTTGCCAGACGGGGAATTTTTGCAACCAGTGTATCCCAGCAGAACGGTTCATTCATCCATGCCTGGATTTCGTTTCCCATGCCAAGATCCATTTGCAGATGTTCGTTTGCCCACTCGCACAGTAATTCCAAAACCTGGGGAAAATCGGTTGCGATGATCCGGATGCAGGATAACAGCTGCGGGACGATCATCCACCATAAGATCAGGATCACAAGCACAAGTGAAAGATAGGAGAGTGTCATACATATGGGACGCTGTAAGGGCGCGATGGCTGCCATACAGCATATTCTGCCATACCCTTTTTCGTAAAAGCACATAAGGATATTAACCACATAGGCAATCATACAGCCGATCAGTAATGGAAGAACTGCGTGGAAAACAGTTTTTGCAATTACAGACAGGACAGGCAATAAATAAAATAGTGGACCATACATACTGGCATACTCCTTTTCCTCTACAGATATTTATTAGTTTGGGCAGAAGAAAGCAGGATTATGTAAAAATAAGGAAATGTTAAGGTAGAATCGTGGTTTCGCCCCTTGAAATCATGAAAAAAGAAAGCTAGAATACAAAACAGATGATAGATTCAAAAAAAGTACTGTTTATTTTAAAGAAGGGATTCGATGATGAAAAAAGGACTGGTCATGGAAGGCGGAGCCATGCGCGGAATGTTCACCGCCGGAGTCATCGACGTGATGATGGAGCATCAGATTACATTTGACGGAGCAATGGGAGTATCTGCAGGAGCTGTGTTTGGCTGTAATTATAAGTCCAATCAGCCGGGGCGTGTCATTCGTTACAATGCAGCGTACTGTAATAAACCGCAGTATGCGGGACTGCGCACATTTTTGAAAACAGGGGATATTTTCGGAGAGCAGTTCTGTTATCATGATATTCCGGAGCATCTTGACCCGTTTGATTATGAGACTTACCGCAAGAATCCGATGGATTTTTATGTGGTAGTGACAGATGCCAAAACCGGGAAAGCTCTTTACAAAAAAGTGGATCAGTGTGATAAGACAGAAATGGAATGGATGAGAGCATCGGCATCCATGCCGATTGTGTCAAAACCGGTCTGTGTAGACGGATATGAATTGCTTGATGGAGGCGTAGCAGATTCCATTCCGGTGCAGAAAATGCAGGAACTGGGGTTTGATAAAACGGTTGTGATCCTGACGCAGCCGCGGGATTATGTGAAGGGAAAGAATCAGCTGATGCCGCTGGCGAAAGTATCGCTCCGCAGGCATCCGGCGATGATCGATGCCATGGAACACCGGCATGAGCATTACAACGAAGAACTGGAATATATCCGGGAAAAAGAAGAAAGCGGAGAACTGTTTGTTATTCGTCCGCCCAAAAAGATAGAAGTCAGCAAAGTGGAAAGAGACCGGCAGAGACTCCTTGCCGCCTACCGTATGGGACGGGAGACGATGAAGGAGCATATGCGCAGTCTCGAGCGGTTCCTGAAATAAGCACCTGTTACAGGAATCGGTAAATCAGGATCGCCAGCACAATTCCGATGATGCCGGCGATCGTTATTTTTATGGTTAATCCAAATGTGAGCACCAGAATTCCCAGATCAAGTACCAGTGGGTTGGAAAGACCAAAGGTCTGTCCGTAATTCAGCCAGCGGAGAGCCGGAACACCGGCACTAAGCTGACCGATAAAGCCACCCAGTACAACACCTGCGAGAATCATCAAAAGAAGTGCCCAATAGTTTTTCCCAGCAGTTCCTTTTGCCATAAAATATCCTCTTTTCTAAAGTCTAGAATTCTATCATAACATAAAAAGTTAAAAATCACAAAGGATACATGTTTTTTGTATAGAACAGCATTGAAGCCTTTGGTTTTTTGTGATAAATTAAACATATCGGCATGAATTGACATATGGGGGAGAACCATTGAAAAAAATAGCATTGATATCAGACGGCTGGCGCCGGATGATCACGTATGCCTGGGTAGATGGGATCATCCGGCGGATCAGGGAACTGGATGAGGATATTGCTTTGTATCAGTACAATTGTTATGGCAATTGGAGCAAAGATGCATTGCATAATACGGGCGAATATAATATTTATAATCTGCCGGATCTGTCAGCGTTTGATGGAATTATACTGGATGGAAGCAATATTGTGGATGTCCGGCAAAAAGAAAAGATTGTAGAACGCCTGCAGAATTGCGGGGTTCCGGTTCTTTCTCTGAACTGGTATATCAACGGATTTTATTATGTGGGTGCAGATAACCGGCGTCCGATCCGTGAACTTATGACACATTTATACGAAGTGCATGGATGCCGCAGATTTGTTTTTGCCGGAGGCCCGGAAGAGGCTTTCGGAAATCTGGAGCGTATTGCTGCGTACTGCGAATGCCTGAAAAAATATGGAATGACATTGGAGGACAATCCGATTTTATGTGGGGATTACGACTATGAGACCGGTGTGAACTATATGCGGGAGTATGTCCATAGCGGCTCGAAACTTCCGGATGTGTTTGTCTGTGCAAATGACAATATTGCGGCAGGAATCTGTGCAGAGGCAGAACAGTGGGGGTACCGCGTACCGGACGATTTTCTGGTGACGGGCTTTGATAATCTGGATAAGGCAGCCTATTTCCGTCCACAGATTACGACTGTATTTCAGGACCGGGAGGAGATCGGAAAGCTTTGTGTGGATGTACTGCTCCGTATCTGGGAAGGCAGACCGGTAGAAGAGCGCAGCTATATTCCGGTTACCTGTATTTACGGAGAGAGTTGCGGATGCCCGAACAACGGCATGGTAAATTACCGTGAATATATAAAGGAAAAGATTGTCGCCGCAGTCAAAAAAGACGAGGATGATGCCTTTCTTGTGGAACTGGAAGCACAGATGGCAAGGTGCAATGGTTTCCGGGAAATTTTTGAATATATTGTTGACTATTTCCAGAAACTGAGATGTGACGGGGTATATTTTGTGGTGAACCGTAAGCTGTTTGCGGCCGATGAGGATACGGATTTTCCGGTGGAAGGTTATGAAGAAAAGAATCTTGTGGTGGCAGATGGATTTGAGAACCATAAGAGAATGGCATTTGCCAGTGTCGGGGAACTGAACCGCCATCTGGAAGAAACAGGAAGCCAGAATGCCTATCTGTTTACCCCGATTCATTTCCGGGAACAGTCGGTTGGCTATCTGGTAATGAAAAACGGACGCTTTCTGTATGATAATCCATATTATTATGACATTCACAGCACGATTGTAAAGACACTGGAAACGCAGTTTAAGCAAAAACAGCTGGAGAATGCAGCAAACAAACTCCAGATGCTGTACAACCGGGATCCGTTGACCGGCATCTGTAACCGGATTGCGTATACGGACATTATCCGGCCGGCATTTGCAAAGTATCAGGAAAAAGGAATAGCATGTGCGCTTGTTTTTGTGGATGCGGATGATTTTAAATCTGCGAATGACACATATGGACATGAATTTGGAGATCAGATACTGATAAGAATTGCACAGGTTCTTGAAGAAGAATGTCCGGAACAGGGATATGTATGCAGATACGGAGGCGATGAGTTCATCGGATTTTTCCCATATGCGACTTCCGAAAAGGCACAACAGTACACGGATCGTGTGCAGAGCCGGCTGACCAGGGAAAACATTATGATCAGTATCGGTGTAGAGCTGACTTTTGCGGGGGGAGAAGAGACTATAGATGAGTATCTGTCACTTGCAGATCAGAATATGTACCGCCAGAAACAAATGCGCAAAGAAAGCAGGAAAAATATCGATTGATAATAGATTGACAAATCAATCTTATGAATGTATAGTAACTTAGTAGGAATACTAAGTTTTAAACGCTGTACATTTTTTTAAGAAAGAAGAGATATATTATCATGAAGATTTCAACAAAAGGCAGATATGCCATGAGACTGATGCTGGATCTGGCATTGAACAACACAGGAGCGCCGATCAGCTTAAAAGATGTTGCAAGACGTCAGGAGATTTCCGACAAATATCTGGAGCAGATTATTTCCGTATTGAACCGCGCCGGTTATGTGCGCAGTGTGCGTGGAGCACAGGGGGGATATCTGTTGCGTAAAGCACCGGAGGATTATACCGTTGGAATGATTCTTCGTCTGACCGAGGGATCGCTGGCGCCGGTTGCATGTCTCGATGAGGGAGACGATGTCAACTGTGAAAAGCAGGAAGACTGTGTTACCCTGATTCTCTGGAAAAAGATTAATGATGCCATCTGCAGTGTTGTAGATCATATTACATTGCAGGATCTGGTTGACTGGCAGAGAGAAAAGAACGGGGATTATATTATTTGAGATATCTCGAAATAAAAAAGAAAGTAGGAAGAGTATGAGTAAATTAATCTATCTGGACAATGCGGCTACCACACAGGTATACCCGGAAGTTCTTGATGCGATGCTCCCGTATTTTACGGAGCATTACGGCAATCCGGCAGCTATTTACAGCTTTGCAGGAGAGTCGGAGCGTGCGGTTGCAAAAGCAAGAAAGCAGATTGCAGATGTGATCGGGGCAAAGACCGAGGAAATTTATTTCACCGGAGGCGGAAGCGAGTCCGATAACTGGGCACTCAAAGCAACCGCAGAGGCATACAGCAGCAAGGGAAAGCACATTATCACATCCGCGATCGAGCACCATGCGATCCTGCACACAGCACAGTGGCTGGAATTGCACGGATTTGAAGTGACTTATGTCGGTGTGGATGAAAACGGTAAGATCAAGCTGGACGAGCTTGAGGCAGCCATCCGTCCGGATACAATTCTCATCTCTGTCATGGCAGCAAACAACGAGATCGGAACCATCGAGCCACTGAAGGAAATCGGTGCGATTGCAAAGAAACACGGTGTACTGTTCCATACCGATGCGGTACAGGCATTTGCACATGTGCCGATCAACGTGGATGAGATGAATATCGACATGCTCAGTGCCAGCGGTCACAAGATCAACGGACCAAAGGGAATCGGAGTCATGTATATCCGTAAAGGCGTGAAGATCCGTTCTTTCATTCACGGAGGTGCACAGGAACGTCAGCGCCGTGCCGGCACACACAATGTTCCGGGTATCGTCGGAATCGGGAAAGCAGCGGAACTTGCAGTAGCAAATATGCAAAAGAACACGGAGTATGAAATAAAGCTTCGCGATCATCTGATTGAGCGTGTGCTCCATGAGATTCCGTACACCCACTTAAACGGAGACCGTACCGACCGTCTTCCGAACAATGCCAACTTCTGTTTCCGTTTTATCGAGGGAGAATCCATGCTGATTCTTCTCGATCAGGCAGGGATCTGCGGCAGCAGCGGAAGTGCCTGCACATCCGGATCGTTAGACCCGTCCCATGTGCTTCTGGCAATTGGACTGCCGCATGAGATTGCACACGGAAGTCTTCGTCTGACACTTTCCGAGAAGACAACCATGGAAGAGATTGATTATACAGTAGACAAATTGAAGGCAATTATCGAACGTCTGCGCAGCATGTCTCCTCTTTACGAGGATTTCGTGCGCAAAAACAAGGAGGAGTAGTATGTACAGCGAAAAGGTAATGGACCATTTTAATAACCCGAGAAACGTAGGAGAGATCGAGAACCCGAGCGGTGTCGGTACCGTTGGCAACGCAAAGTGCGGAGATATCATGCGCATGTATCTTGATATTGATGACAACGGTATTATTCAGGAAGCCAAATTCAAGACATTCGGCTGCGGTGCAGCAGTTGCAACCAGCAGTATGGCAACCGAACTGGTAAAGGGCAAGACCATTCAGGAAGCCCTTCAGGTAACCAACAAGGCAGTTATGGAAGCACTCGACGGACTTCCACCAGTGAAAGTCCACTGTTCCCTGCTTGCAGAGGAAGCGATTCATGCTGCTTTATGGGATTACGCAGAGAAGCACAATATCAGGATCGAGGGATTAGAGCGCCCGGTCAACGATATTAGTGAGAAGGAAGAGGCTCCGGAAGAGGAGTATTAAATGAAAGAAAAAGTAGTTGTAGGCATGTCCGGAGGTGTGGATTCCTCCGTGGCAGCCTATCTTTTAAAGGAACAGGGATACGATGTGATCGGTGTCACCATGCAGATCTGGCAGGATCAGGATGTCTTTGTGCAGTCACAGGAGGGCGGCTGCTGCGGACTTTCCGCGGTAGATGATGCCCGCCGTGTGGCAGAACGTCTGGAGATTCCGTATTATGTGATGAATTTCAGGGAGGATTTCCAGAAGTATGTCATCGACTATTTCGTGTCCGAATACGAAAAGGCACGCACGCCCAATCCGTGCATTGCTTGCAACCGCTACGTCAAGTGGGAATCCCTGCTGCACCGTTCGTTAGAGATCGGTGCAGATTACATTGCCACCGGGCACTATGCGCGTATCATGCAGCTTCCAAACGGGCGTTACACGATCCGTAATTCCGTCACAGCGGCAAAGGATCAGACCTATGCACTTTACAATCTGACGCAGGAGCAGCTTTCCCATACGCTTATGCCGGTGGGCGATTACGATAAGCCACATATCCGCCAGATTGCAGAGGAGATCGGACTTCCGGTTGCCACAAAGCATGACAGTCAGGATATCTGTTTTGTGCCGGATCACGATTACGCCTCCTTTATTGCACAGGAGACCGGAAAAGAGAGTATGCCGGGCAATTTTGTGGACGAGGAAGGAAACGTTATGGGGCAGCACCGCGGACTGATTCACTACACGATCGGCCAGCGCAAAGGACTGGGCATTTCTTCAACAACCCCGATCTTTGTCAGGGAACTTCGCCCGGAAACGAATGAAGTTGTGCTCTGCAAATCCGAGAGTCTGTTTTCCCACGATTGCCATGTGGACAACATCAATTATATGGCGGAGGAAAAACTGACAGAGCCGGTCAGGGCAATCGGTAAAATCCGTTATTCCCATGCGGGAGCACCGTGTACGCTGTATCCGCAGCCGGACGGTACCTTGCTGGCGCAGTTTGACGAACCGCAGCGTGCCATGACACCGGGACAGGCGGCAGTGTTCTATCAGGATGATCATGTGCTGTGCGGTGGGACGATAGAAAAAGAATAGCATATAACAATAAGTCTGGATTTCAGAAGCAGCGAATGCTATAATGGATTCAGGCTTATTTTTGTACGATAAACAGACAACACCAAAAGAGGAAATGATATGAAAGAGATTATTTTTTTACTTGTGTTGTTTGTTGCAAATGTGATTCAGGCGATTACCGGATTTGCCGGGACTGTACTTGCCATGCCGCCATCCATGTATCTGCTTGGTATGGATGACGCGAAGGTAGTACTCAATGTAATAGCACTGTTGTCCGGACTGATGATCGCAGTGATGAGTTATCACCATATGAACAAAAAAGAACTTGCAAAGATCTGCGTATTTATGGTTGTGGGTATGGAGATCGGTATTCAGATCTGTAAGGCAGTTCCTTCGGAAAAGTTTCTCCTTGTTTTATATGGAATTATTATTATTCTGATTGCAGGAAAGAATTTGCTGTATCACCGGGAACATACGCTGCCGAAAGGTGTTCTGCTTGTGGTTCTTTTGCTGGCAGGCGTGATTCACGGAATGTTTGTGTCCGGAGGGGCACTGCTTGTAGTTTATGCCACGCAGGTATTAAAAGATAAAGAAGAATTTCGTGCGACAATCGCGCCGGTGTGGGTGGTGCTGAATTCTGTATTACTGGCATCACAGGTGCGCCAGGGGGCATTTGACAATTATAATATCCGGCTGATTCTTATCAGCGTGATTCCGTTGTTTATTGCAACCTGGGTGGGGAAAAAACTCGTAAAAAAGGTATCGCAGAAAGTCTTTTTAAACCTGACGTATGTGCTGCTTCTTGTGTCAGGTCTGTCGTTGATACTGTAGTGAGGAAAAAATGAGTATTACACTGAGAGAGATTGTAAAACAGGTAGAACATCTGGAAATGAAGCTGGTGGCAGGAGAAGCGGGGCTGGACCGGGAAGTCCTCTGGACACATATGGTTGACAGTGATACGATATCTGCTTTTTTGCAGGGGCAGGAACTTACTTTTACGACAGGCATCGGCATCAGCGAAAAATTACCGCTTCTTAAGCTGGTACAGGAAGTGTATCGCAACGGAGCCAGTGGGATTGTTATTAATATTGGTCCGTATGTTGATAAAATCGGACAGGATGTTTTGGATTTTGCCAATGAAAAAGCATTTCCGGTATTTGAAGTGCCATGGAAAATTCATATGGCAGAAATTATGAGGATTATCTGTTTTGCCATTACAAAAGAACAACAGAGCCGGATTGAAGTGACTGCAGCACTCAATAATGCATTTTTGTGTCCGGCACAGGAAGAATTGTATGTTTTTCCGCTTATGCGCAAGGGATATCTGGCAGACAGTGTTTATACAGCAGTTACCATCCGGGTGGAGGTGCAGAAAAATACTGTGGCAGGAGAACGTATGGAACAGCTTCATTCCCAGCTGGGCAGTCATTTGCGTTGTAATTATAAACGGATTCTCTGCTGTGCGCAGGAAAAGCAGCTTGTTTTGGTTTTGTGTGATTATACAGGGCAGGAGCGCAAACATGTGCTGACGTATATTTTTCAGCATTTCTGTAATGAATTAAAAAAAGAGGAGACGGCTGTTTTTTGTGTGGGAAATGAGGCAGAGGAACTCCGGCAGCTGCACAAAAGCTATGAGACAGCAAATCAGATGGCAGAAGTATCCGCTTTGGGGAGAATTCCCGGTGAAGAGGTATATGGCAGGCATAAAATGATTGTTTATAAAAATGCTGGAATCTTCCGCATATTGTTTGCGCTAAAAGATGAAGAAGTGATGCAGGAGTATGTGCGGGATACGGTACAGCCGCTTCTGGAGTATGATGCGCTGCACCATACCGATCTTGCAGGCGTTCTGCAGTGTTACCTGCGGCATGACGGCAGTCTGCAGGATACGGCAAATGAATTGATTGTTCACCGGAATACGGTGAATTATAAAATCAATAAAGCATCGGAGATTCTGGAAATGGATCTGACCAGGTTAGAAAACCGGCTTGAGGTTATGCTTGGATTTGGCATCTGTCAGATCCTTCACAAATAGAATTTGTACTGGAGTACAAAAAAAATTAGACTTTGTAACATTGTATCTGTTCTTTTTATGCGCTAACATAAAGGCAGATCAGACAAAGGCGTCCAATCACAGAAAGATTCTGTGAGATGGACGCTTTTTCTATTTTACAGTTACCGAAAATAAGGTCTGTTTATCAAAAAAAATAAGCAAAAATTCAAACGCATGAAGGAGGATACAATTATGAGTTTAACAGGAAAAGAAATCGCACAGATGCACAAAGATTATGTCATGCAGTCATGGTCAAAATCCGGTGTGGATGCACTGCCGGTGGAGCGGGCAGAAGGAATTTATTTTTATGATTATGACGGAAAGAAATATGCAGATATGGCATCTCTTCTGGTATGTTCCAATTTAGGACATGAACTTCCGGAAATTGTAGAGGCAATCAAAAAGCAGGCAGATAAGATGTGTTTTATGGCTCCGGCTTATGCGTCCGAACCGAAAAGTGTGCTTGCCAAGATGCTGGTAGAACTGGCAGGCGCAGATACATATAAGAGAGTATTTTTTACAAACGGTGGAGCCGAATCCAATGAAAATGCAATTAAAATGGCACGTATGGTAACCGGCAGAACAAAGATTTTTTCCTGCTACAGAAGTTATCACGGAGCAACCCTTGGTGCATCCAATGCTTCCGGTGACTGGAGAAGATATGCAGCAGAAATCGGAGGTGCCAATGGTTTTGTGCATTTTATGAATCCACAGATGTACCGTGATGGTTATACAAAAGGTGTGGATGATGCAGAAGTAACCAAAAAGTATCTCGATGCCCTGGATTTGCAGCTTCGGTATGAAGGTCCGCAGAACGTGGCTGCCATTGTAATGGAATCCATTGTTGGAGCAAATGGAGTGATTCTTCCACCGGACGGCTATATGGAAGGCGTACGGGCATTGTGCGATAAGTATGGAATCCTTATGATCTGCGACGAGGTTATGGCAGGATTTTACCGGACAGGAAAAGCGTTTGCCTTTATGAATTTTGATATCAAGCCTGATATTATCACATTTGCAAAAGGTGTTACCTGTGGTTATGTACAGCTTGGTGGATGTATTGTAAGCAAGGCAGTTGCAGAATATTTTGAGGAACATGTCCTGCAGTGCGGCCTGACATACAGTGGTCATACATTAGCCTGTGCAGCCGGTGTTGCAGCACTGACGTACTATAAGGAACATGATATTGAAGGACATGTTGCAAAAATGCACGAAATTGTTGCTCCGTTTATGGATGAAATGGTAAAGAAACATAAATGTATTGGTGAGGCAAGATGTATTGGATTATTTGGGGCTTTGGAAGTTGTAAAGAACAAGGAAACCAGAGAACCAATGCAGGAGTACGGAGTACCTGGTCCGGTAATGCCATGGATTTTTGCCGAATTAAAGAAGCGTGGATTTGCAACATTCGGACGTGAAAACTTCATAGAGATCTGTCCACCTTTGATTATTACAGAAGAAGAGTTAAAGGAGTATCTGCCAATACTGGATGAAGTACTGACCATGGTAGATGAAAAATATTGTGACTAACCGGAGGAATGCATATGAACTGGGACTATTTACAGCCTGTTAAGATTTACTTTGGAAAAGGCAGGGTACAGGAAATAAAAAAAATAGCACAGGAGCTTGGTTATGCAAGAGGGCTTCTGGTTGCAGGACCTTTCTTTTTTAAGAGTGGACTCGCAGAAACAATTATGAAGGAATCCGATGGAATGCTTGTTGCTTCCTTCGGGGATGTATCTCCGAATCCGGATGTCACGGAAGTGGATGCGTGTGCAGAGATCATCCGGCAGAATAACATCGGATTTGTGGTGGCTTTGGGAGGCGGAAGCCCGATGGACTGTGCGAAGGCGGCTGCAAGTGTGGCTTTGACACAGGATTCTATCCGGAAATATCATGGTACAGGGGTAGCACTTCCGGCGGAACATTTACCGCTCATTGCGATTCCAACCACAGCAGGAACCGGAAGTGAGGTGACCTGTGTATCGGTTCTTTCTGATCATGCAAATGGGAAAAAGGCACCGATTGTATCGGAAGGATTTTATCCGAAAGCAGCAATTATTGATCCGGAACTGACTTATACCATGCCGCCGGCTGTGACGGCAGGAACCGGAATTGATGTGTTGTCCCATGCGATTGAGGGATATTGGAGTAAGGGACATCAGCCGATTTGTGATACGCTGGCGATTCATGCGGCGGCACTTGTATTCAAATATCTCTATCGGGCATATGAGAATCCATCGGATGAAGAAGCAAGGGAAAAAATGTGCGAGGCATCTGTAATTGCAGGTCTGGCATTTACACTTCCAAAAACGACTTCGTCCCATGCATGTTCATTTCCGCTGACGAATATTTATCATATTCCGCATGGGGAAGCATGTGGACTGACACTGGATTATTTTGTCCGCATCAATGCAGAGGGAACCGGAGCGGAGCGTGTGGAAACACTTGCAAAAGCATTAGGGTTTACGGATGCAAATGCGCTGGCAGATGCTATTCTGGAATTAAAACAGAAACTGGGGCTGCGATGCGATCTAAAAGACCTGTATCTGGAAGAAGAGCAGATTGCAGAACTGGTGAAAATCAGCAGACATCCAAACCTTTATAATAATCCGGTAGAGATTACGGATGAGATGCTTGATAAAATGTACCGGTATCTTGCATATTAGTTTGTTTTTGTAGTCATTTTGTGGTAAGATAATAAACATGACGAAGAGGTCAGGTACAGGATACCTGGCCTCTTTTTTCGTAGAAATCATACAAAAGTGGAAAAGGAGAATACTACTATGAAATTAGTTACAGCAATTGTAAGACCGGAAAAAGTGATGGATGTTATCAAAGCATTGGAAGAAAGCGGTTATTTTGCATTTTCTAAATGGGCAATATCCGGAAGGGGAAAAGAAAAAGGAATTCAGGTAGGAGATGTGCTTTATCAGGAAATGGCAAAAAGCATGCTCTATATCACAGTGGAAGATAAAGAAAAAGATGAAGTGGTAGATATTATCGTCAATAGTGCCAAGAGCGGAGCGTATGGTCACTATGGAGATGGAAAAATTTTTGTATCAGATATTGAAGAGGCATATACGATTAGTGAGGAAACACGAGAGGACGAAGATTGAGCAGAGATAGAATGGAGGAATCCGTATGGCGGAAAAGAGAACAAAATTAAAAAAGTCTATGGGACCCGGATCTATCTGGGCAGTAGCGGTAGGATCAATTATTGGATGGGGATGCTTTATTCAGGGAGGACTCTGGACACAGAGAGCCGGCGGTCCATTGCCTTTGTTTCTGGGATTTCTGGTTGGCGGTCTGCTTATGATCGTAGTAGGATACAGTTATTCATACATGATCGCCAAATTCCCTGTAGCAGGTGGTGAGTTTGCTTATGCATACAAAGGGTTTGGACGAACCGCATCTTATATCTGTGGATGGATGCTTTCGCTGGGATATTTGTCAATTGTCGCACTGAACGCAACGGCACTTCCGGTGCTTGCGTCGTATCTGTTTCCGGGAGTATTTAATCGTGGATATCTGTATACCATTGCAGGCTATGATGTGTATATGGGAGAAGTGGCATTATCTTTGTTTTTTATTGTATTATTTGGAATTATGAATTACCGGGGAGCAAAATCAGTTGGAAATCTGCAGCTGGCAATGGTTTTGATTATGTGTGCAGCAGTCGCGGTTTCTGTTGCCGGAACAGTTCTGACAGGTTCCTTTGATGCAGCAAATCTGGCTCCGGCATATGGTGCAGGAGGGAAAAGTTTCGGTGGTGGATTTGTATCAATTCTTGCTTTGGCACCTTTTTTATATGTAGGATTTGACTGTATTCCACAGGCGGCAGAAGAATATGATTTTCCACCGCAAAAATGTAAGAAACTGATTATTTCGGCTTTGATTGTGGGAGCACTTATTTACGGAGCTATGGCACTTGTCACAGATAGTGTGCTTCCGTGGCAGCAGGTACTTACCATGAAAGATGCTTCCGGCGCACCGATTAAGTGGCATACCGGAGCTGTCCTTGACCTTGCAATGGGCAGACTGGGTGTGGGATTTGTAGCAATTGCCGTATGCATGGGAATCTTCACTGGCATGAATGGCTTTTTCATGACTTCCAGCCGTCTGCTTTTTGGTATGGCAAGGGCAAAAATGCTTCCTTCAGCATTTGGTAAAATTCATCCAAAGCATAAGACACCATCATTTTGTGTCGTATTTGTTACCATTATCTGCTGCATCTGTCCGTTTTTTGGAAGGGAAGTTATTGGCTGGGTAGTTGATATGTGCTCTGTCGGAACCGCATTCGGTTATTTCTTTACCTGTGCTGGTGCGTATATACTGTTGAAAAAGTATGGAGATCCGACTGATACAAACCGTATACATCCGGCGGTTGCAATGGGTGGTTGTTTTATCTCCGTTGCAATTCTGCTGCTTTTAATTATTCCGGGATCTCCGGCATTTATGGCACCGCAATCGTTTGTTGCTCTGGTTGTATGGATTCTTTTGGGAGTACTGTTTTATTATATTTCAAGAAAGAATTTTATGAAGATTACGAAAAGGGAGATGGATTACCTGATTCTTGGAAATGTGCAGGTGGTACGTGGAATGAGAAAAGGACAGGAGCAGGGACAGGTTGTTAAAGGAAATGTAGTGAATCCAAAATAGTAATAATAGAATATAAAAGATTTACAGGAAGCAGATTATGTTCTAAAAAGCTGTTATAATGTAGGTATAAACTATGAAAGAGTTTGAATGATTTTTAAAAGCTCGCAAAGCCTGGTAAAATGGGCATGTGCGAGCTTATTTTTTGCTTTGTGATATTTGGGGGTACTAAATTCACTTATACATGAGGCCATGTTATTTTCCACTCAATCCTCATATGCAGACTATGCTTAGATTGGTTGGATTTCTCTCAATTCTTAGATTCATAGTATGTATATGTAAATATTTCCGCAAACATGGATATGAAGAATGAAAATGCTAATCCTATGCTCACTGCAATAAGTCCATTGTAATCAGCTGTTTTTCCCAGAAAAGTCAAAATTAAAAAAATATTAAGCTTTTACCTTCTTGACACAGAGCATGGAAAAAGCTACCATAAACATGAATAAACTAACAGGAGTTATAAACAACTGAAATTTTGAAAGGAGAAGAATTATGAAAAAGATGCGTAAAGCATTACTCGCACTGTTATTATCCATTACAGTGGCAGGCACATCTGCAGTGCCGGTGATGGCAGCAGGCACAAACACATCCGTACCAACGGTTCCGGCACAGGAGGCTGACAGCTCAAAGGCAGACAAATTATTTACCGCGGTAAAAGGCGATTATGTACAGCTGTTTAAAGACGTTTTATTTGACGTCAGATATGATAAGTACTGGAATGATGACGCGGCAGCCGTTGTCGGTGCCGGCGCAGCAAAGGAGGCAGTAAAGACACTGAAGGCTTCCGTAGGTTCTTCCACTTATGGAGATAAAGCTGATCCAAACGCATTTTACTGTGGATTTATCAATGACGTAAAAGAAGTTTCTTTCCAGGATGGCGGTAAAGTGGAATTCACCACAACCGACAGCAAGAAAGTTTCCCATACCTACAAATTCCTGAAAAAAGATGCACTCAGCGGTGTAATGGAAGGCTATGTATTCCAGAGCACAGATAAGAATGAGGATGAGTTTAAATATGTATTCCTTTGCCCGGATACTCCGGCAACAACTTACCATATCGAATTCCGTTATGGCAGTGATCTGACGGAACTGTTAAAACTTAACACCGGAAAATATGCAAACTGGGTAGGCTCCGGTATGTTAAAGAGTGCTCTGACAGAGAAAAATGAAGCAATGATCCAGAACTGCATCGCTTTATTCTGCACGGAAAATCTTGCAGGGATGAAAACTACAGAAACTGCAGCCCAGCAGAGCGCACTTGCCGGTGTATGGGATGCGGATCTGACTGCATATGCCAATAATGCACAGTATAAGAATTCCAAAATGTACTGTGAACTGAAAGCTGACGGAACCGGAGTAACCTATTTTGATCAGAACGGAACCGGAAATTATGCAGAAAATGCATTTACGTTCTTTGCTTATGACAACGATGGAAACGAAGCTACAAACAGCGGTGTATACATTTCCACAGGCAGTGATGAGATCACAACTGCAGGTAAATATACAGTTGCAAAGAAGGGTGACAGTACCATTCTTACGTTTGACACACTTGACGGACAATCAATCAGTTATATCAAACGTGACACGAAGGTTGCAGTTGTCAGTGAAAAGACAACACTGTATGTGAAGGGCAAGACCAATGTTCTTGCGAATGTCGTATCCGGAAGCGGAATTACAACTTACACAAGCAGCAATGCAAAGGTGGCAAAGGTAGATGCAACCGGTAAGGTTACAGCACTGAAAAAAGGTACCGCTGTCATCACAGCAACCAACAACGGTGTAAGCGGACAGGTAAAAATTACCGTAAAAAATCCTACTTTAAATAAAAAGACAGTAACTCTGAAAAAGGGCAAGACAGCAAAGTTAACAGTAAAAGGAAGCATTGGAAAGGTAACTTACAAGTCTTCTAATACAAAGATTGCAACAGTATCCTCCAAGGGTGTGATCAAGGCGAAGAAAGCCGGAAAAGTTACCATTACCGTAAAATCCAATGGAATAGCTTTAAAATGTAAGGTTACTGTCAAAAAATAAAAATGATCTGTTTTTTACGGAGCAGCATTGTACTCGTACAATGTTAGCTCCGTTTTTTCATAAATTGCTGGTTGACTGCGTGGTCTGGGGCCTTTTGAGTTTGGCAGGTAGGACGGATTTGCGGGGGAATTGGTTTAGGTATAAGGTTTCTCTATGCGACGGAAGACTATAAGTAAAAGAATGATGCCCGCAAATCCTGTGTATGTGACAAATATAAAGGCACCAGAACCTGCAGTTAAAGGGACGTCTCAAAAGCAGCGAGATCGCTGCTTACAGAGCTGATCGGGGGTACACCGGAACAATTGCCGGAGGAATATACGAATTCCATGAACTGGAATAAACATAAAAATACCCTGTTAAATCACTTGATGATAAGGCCGGGTATCTATAGATGAAAAATTAAAGTTTTAGGTGACGGTTTTCCGAAATTTTAATGCTTGAAATCAGAAAATGTCACCTATATAGTAAAAATTGCTTCTCCAGATACCGCATTTCTCAATAAAGCGGTATCTGGAGAAGCAATTTTTGATCTATAGAGACTTTCCGGTATCTGAATGTTAAATTTTCAATATATAGGTACCACAATGGTATCTTTTACGTGAATTTTATTGGGATAGATACCACGGTGGAATTTTTTACTGAATTTTATTGGGATAGGTACCACAATGGTATCTTTTACGTGAATTTTATTGGGATAGATACCACGATGACATCTTTCCTATGAATTTTGATTATATAGAACCCATTCTTTATTTATAAGTTGATAATGCCCGATCATATAAAGGCTTCAATAGAACTATTGTTTCACAAAATACCGGCAATGAAATTTCCACCTATTAGCATGTTAGGATTCCAAAGTATTTATCACTTTACCGTAAACGCTCATTGCACGCATTTCCTTCCGGGAGCGCCTTTAACTGCAGGTTCTGGTGCCTTTATATTTATTCAACAGACAGGATTTGCGGAAATATATTTCTCAATTATATTTTCTCCAATCCACAGGAAGAAGGGGGACATTTCTTTCGGAAGAACAAATTTGCAACTGCGCCGTAGTTCCATCACATAATGCTAATAGCATAAAAGTAAAATATTTGTCAAACTTACCTGAAATCAATATCGGCGCTAATTTGCAAATTTTTCTGTAGAAAGAGAATGCCCCCTTCTTCCGTCGCATCGAAAAAACTTATATTTAGAACAATCCCCGCAAATCCGTCCCTTCTGCCAAATCCCAAAGGCTCCCAGACTACGCAGTTAAACAGCAATTTGTACTGGAAGAAAAACATGATTTTCCACATTCCCCTATTTACATAGTAGGGGAGTAGGCTTATAATCACACCGTAGAACTCACGGAATACGCTGCGGTCGTATTTCATGAAACGAGGTGGTAAAACGATATGATGATATCCGCAAAAAGCAGATATGCACTGCGTGTGATGGTCGATCTTGCGCAGCACAATTCCGGGGAATTCATTCCGGTCAAAGAAATTGCCACAAGGCAGGGCATTTCCCTGAAATATCTTGAAAGTATTATGACCATACTGACAAAAGGGAAGATGCTTGAGAGTGCCAGCGGAAAGGGTGGCGGTTACCGTCTGATCAAACAACCGTCTGAATATAAAGTAATTGATATCCTTCAACTGATCGAAGGAAATTTAGCTCCGGTCGCGTGCCTGTGTGAAGGAGGAAAAAAGTGTGAGAGTACCGCAGAGTGTACCACACTTCCGTTCTGGCAGGGACTGGAAGCTGTGATCAATGATTACCTTGAGAAGCATACCCTTGAGGATATGATTTCACAGAAGACGCATTCCTGTGAAAGCTAAACAACATGTTTTATATGGAGGAAATACAAATGTCTGAAAAAAATTTATTAGAGATCAAAGATCTGCACGTAAACGTTGAAGATAAAGAAATATTACACGGAGTAAATTTAGAAGTTGGAAAAGACGAGGTGCATGTTCTGATGGGACCGAACGGAACCGGAAAATCCACCCTGGGCTATGCCATCACCGGGCATCCGAAATATGCCATCACATCCGGACAGATTTTCTTTGACGGAGAGGACATCACAGAGATGCCGGTGAATGAGCGTGCCAAAAAGGGAATCTTCCTCTCCTTCCAGAATCCTCTGGAAGTTCCGGGTGTGACATTGAGCGCATTTATCCGTAATGCACTCGAGCAGAAGACCGGAAAGCGTGTCCGTCTGTGGGATTTCAAGAAAAAACTGACCGAGACCATGAAACTTCTTTCCATGGACGAGTCCTATGCAGAACGTGATTTAAATGTCGGCTTCTCCGGTGGTGAAAAGAAAAAAGCAGAAATTCTGCAGATGCTTATGTTAGAGCCAAAGCTTGCAATCCTTGACGAGACCGACTCCGGACTGGATGTGGATGCCGTCCGTACCGTATCCAAAGGAATCCAGCTTTACAAAGAAAAATGCAAAGGAAGCCTTCTGATTATCACCCACAGCACACGAATCTTAGAGTCGTTGCATGTGGATGTCACCCACGTTATGGATGAAGGAAAAGTTGTGAAAAACGGAGATGCTTCCTTAGTAGATGAGATCAACGAAAACGGTTTTGAGGAATTTGAACAGTAAGAAAGGTGCGTGCGAAATGAGAGAAAAGAGTCAGGTAGAAGATATCGACCGCAGCATCTATGATATCCGCGATGAGGAAAAAGATGCATACAGAATGAAAGAAGGTCTGACCCCACAGATCGTGGAGCAGCTTTCCAAAGAAAAGGGCGATCCGGCATGGATGCAGCAGTTCCGACTGGAGTCCTTACAGATTTACAATGAGATGCCGGTTCCGGACTGGGGACCGTCAATTGAGGGACTGGACATGGATCACATTGCCACCTATGTCCGTCCACATTCCAAAATGCAGGCATCCTGGAAGGATGTGCCGGAAGACATCAAAGAGACATTTGAGCGTCTGGGAATCCCGCAGGCCGAGCGGAAATCCTTAGCCGGTGTCGGTGCCCAGTACGATTCCGAGCTGGTATATCACAATGTCAAAGACGAGGTTGCCGCACAGGGCGTTGTCTACACCGATATGGAAAGTGCCTTAAAAGGAGAATATGCGGACATGGTACACAAGTATTTCATGAAACTTGTCACCCCGCATGACCATAAGTTTGCAGCACTGCACGGAGCCGTATGGTCCGGTGGTTCGTTCGTCTATGTGCCAAAGGGCGTGCACGTGTCCATTCCGCTGCAGTCTTATTTCCGGTTGAATGCCAAAGGAGCCGGTCAGTTTGAGCATACACTGATCATCGTGGACGAGGGCGCAAGCCTTCATTTCATCGAGGGATGTTCCGCTCCGAAATATAACGTAGCAAACCTGCATGCAGGCTGCGTGGAGCTGTTCGTCAAAAAAAATGCAAAGCTTCGTTATTCCACTATCGAGAACTGGTCCAAGAATATGTACAACCTGAATACCAAGCGTGCCTCCGTTGAGGAAGGCGGAACGATCGAGTGGGTTTCCGGATCGTTTGGCTCCCATGTGGGCTGCCTGTATCCGATGAGCGTTTTAAAGGGGGAGGGTGCCAAAATGGAATTCACCGGTGTCACATTTGCCGGACACGGACAGAATCTGGATACCGGTGCCAAAGTGGTACACGCAGCACCAAACACCAGCTCCTATATGAATACCCGTTCCATCAGCAAGGACGGCGGAATCAGTACCTTCCGAAGCAGCGTGGTTGTGGCAAAGGATGCCAAAGGATCAAAATCAGCAGTATCCTGTCAGTCCCTGATGCTTGATTCCGAGTCGCGTTCGGATACGATTCCGGCCATGGACATCCGTACCAAAGACGCAGCTGTGGGACATGAGGCAAAGATCGGAAGCATCAGCGACGATGCCGTCTTTTACCTGATGTCACGAGGCATGACGGAAGAAGATGCCCGGGCACTTTTAGTCAGCGGATTTGCAGACAACGTATCCAAGGAACTTCCGGTCGAGTACGCGGTTGAGATGAACAACCTGATCCGGCTGGAGATGAAGGGAAGCATAGGTTAGGAGGAGAACAATGACAGAAATGACAATCAATAAACTTCCATCGAAGACCTGGTATTGGTTACATGTCAACGAGACCAAGCTTCCGTGGGACAAAGAACATACAATAGAACTTCCAGAGGAAACCGTGACAGCGGGAAGCACCGAAGAGGTACGCTTTTCCATTACCGGAGAGGGAAGATACAGCAGCAAAAAGATCCATATCATAGCACCGGCAGGTAAGCAGGTGACCGTGTTTATGGATTATCAGACAGAGGAAAAACTTGCCGTAAGGACAAGCCTTTCGGTGGAAGAACATGCACGGGTGCGTCTGGTGCAGCTGCAGCACACAGCAGAAAATTCTCTTGTGTACAATCAGATTGAGGGAGAATGTGCAAAAAATGCCCGTATCGAGCTGGTACAGATTTATCTCGGAAAAGGAGATATCTATTCCGATACGACCATCAACTTAAACGGCGATGCAAGCACCTTTAGGAGTGATATCGGCTATATCGGGCAGCACACACATATCATCGACATGAATGAAGTGGTCAACCACTATGGAAAACATACAGAGAGTGAAATCAACGTGGGCGGTGCCCTGCGCGACGGTGCAAAGAAGATCTTCCGTGGAACGATTGATTTTAAGACCGGTTCTTCCGATTCTGTCGGAAACGAGCTGGAAAATGTACTGATGCTTGGCGATGATGTGGAGAATAAAACCGTTCCGGTGATCTTATGCTCCGAGGAAAATGTCGTTGGTAATCACGGTGCAACGATTGGGGAACTTGATGAGGATACCATGTTTTATTTTGCCAGCCGCGGAATCGACAAAGAGCACGCGGAAAATATTATGGCAAGAGCAAACATTGACCGCCTGAAAGGAATCATCAAAGACGACAGCTTTGCCAGAATGATTGACGAAGAACTTGGGGAGGTGTAGCATGACCGATTATCGCAAGGACTTTCCACTGCTGTCAGAAATCGGGGAAAATACAGTCGATGGCAGGGAATGGATCTATATCGACAATGCGGCAACTTCCCAGCGTCCACAGTGTGTCATTGATGCAGAACGCGATTTTTACCTGAAACACAATGCAAATCCGCTGCGTGGAAATTATCCGCTGAGTGTGGAAGCAACCGAACTGTATGAAAATGCCAGAAAAGGCGTGCGTGATTTTATCGGAGCCAAATCCGCGCGTGAAATCATCTTTACCAGAAATACCACAGAGAGCATGAATCTTGTGGCATACAGCTATGGTTTAAACAATGTAAATGCCGGGGATGAAATCCTCGTTTCGATCATGGAACATCACAGCAATCTTCTGCCATGGCAGATGGTTGCGCGGCAGACAGGAGCGGTACTCCGGTTTATCGAATGCCGTCCGGACGGATCGGTGGATCTTGATCAGGTAAAAGAACAGATTACGGAAAAGACAAAAATCGTAGCAATCACACAGATTTCTAACGTGCTCGGACGTGTGAATCCGGTCAAAGAGATCGCAGCCATGGCACATGAAAAAAATGCCATTATCGTGGTGGACGGGGCACAGAGCACCCCGCATATGCCGGTCAATGTGCAGGATCTGGATGCAGACTTCTTTGCATTTTCCGGACATAAAATTTTCGGACCGATGGGAATTGGTGTGTTATATGGAAAGAAAAAACTGTTAAAGAAAATGCCGCCGTTTCTTTCCGGTGGCGAGATGATCGAATCCGTGACCCGCGAGAGCGCAAAATACGCAGAACTTCCGCATAAGTTCGAGGCGGGAACCGTAAATGCTGCCGGTGCCATAGCACTGCATGCTGCCATAAAATATGCACAGTCTGTTGGCTTTGATGTGATGCAGGAGCGGGAAATTGCCGTGACAAAGCGTGCGTTTGACGGATTGAAAGAACTTCCACATGTGCATGTACTTGGATCCGATCGGGCCGAAGAACACACCGGAATTCTTACATTTACAATTGATGACGTGCATCCACACGATGTGAGCGAGATTTTAATCGCCGATGGCATCTGTGTGCGTGCCGGACATCACTGTGCGCAGCCGCTGCTTAATTATCTGGGCATCAGCTCCGCCACCAGGGCAAGCTTTATGTTTTACAATACCGAAGAAGAAGCCGACAAATTTGTAGCTGGCATCGCAAGTATAAGGGAGCGAATGGGATATGGAAAGTAGAAGTTTTTACAATGAAATCTTAACCGAGCACAACGTGCGTCCGGAGTTTAAGCATGATCTGCCGGATGCGGATATTGTGCTTGAGGGTGTCAACCCGAGCTGTGGGGATGATATTTTCCTGAAATTAAAGACGGATGGCGACACGATTACCGACGGTGCATTTGTCGGGGACGGATGCGCGATTTCCCAGGCTTCCGCAGATATCATGCTTGGCATGATTGTCGGAAAGAAAAAAGAAGAGGCCCTGCAGATGGGGAAAATCTTTATGAAAATGATCAAAGGCGATGCCAGCGAGGAGGAGATTGATTCTCTTGAGGAGGCATCGGCACTCCGCGATATCGCCCATATGCCGGCGCGTGTGAAGTGTGCAGTCCTTGGCTGGAGAACTTTAAAAGAGGCTTTGCTCGGTGAGGATGCGGACGATGATGACGATGAGGATGACGAGTAATAAAGTCGAAGGGTTTTTCATACACATATAGATAAAAATACACGATGCTTCTTATAGAATACTTTACGAATTTTGTGCAGTTTCTGGCTCTGTTAAAATTTTGGAGTCTTAATTGTGGCAAAGCGGAGTAAAATATAAGGAGTGTCGTGTATTTTTTTAGGGGTATAAAATAATATCGTAAAAAGTAGTTGACAGCGTTTGGGAAAGGGTGTATATTCATAACAACAGATAATTCCTACTAAAGAAGTATGAAAATAAGGGATTGAATCAGAGAGAGTAAATTGGAGGATATTAAAATGGCAAATATTTATGAAGGAACATTGGAACTGATCGGACATACACCACTGGTAGAGTTTAAACACATCGAGAAGAAGTTTGGCCTTGAGGCAAGACTTCTTGCAAAGCTGGAGTACTTTAACCCGGCAGGATCCGTTAAGGACCGTATTGCAAAAGAGATGATTGAGCAGGCAGAGAAGGACGGGAAATTAAAGCCGGGCTCCACCATCATTGAGCCGACATCCGGAAACACAGGTATCGGTCTTGCGGCAATCGCAGCAGCAAAGGGATACCGCCTGATCATCGTTCTTCCGGAGACCATGAGTATTGAGCGTCGCAACATCATCAAGGCATATGGCGCAGAGCTTGTTCTTTCCGATGGAAGCAAGGGGATGAAGGGAGCCATCGCAAAGGCAGAGGAACTTCACAAAGAGATCGCAGACAGCTTCATTCCGGAGCAGTTTGAGAACCCTGCAAACCCGGCAGCACACAAGAAGACAACCGGACCGGAGATCTGGGAAGATACGGATGGAAAAGTCGATGCATTTGTAGCCGGTGTCGGTACAGGCGGAACCATCACAGGTGTTGGTGAGTATTTAAAATCCCAGAACCCGGATGTAAAGATCGTTGCCGTAGAGCCAGAGACATCTGCAGTATTGTCTACCGGAAAGGCAGGTCCGCATAAGATTCAGGGTATCGGAGCCGGATTTATTCCAAACACACTCGATACCAAGGTTTATGATGAAGTAATCCCGGTTTCCAATGAAGACTCTTTCGAGTATTCCAAATATATTGCAAAAGAGGAAGGTGTGCTGGTAGGTATTTCTTCCGGAGCGGCATTAAAGGCAGCCATCGAAGTGGCAAAAAGACCGGAGTTTAAGGGAAAGACTGTAGTTGCCCTTCTTCCGGACAGCGGAGACCGTTATTATTCTACGGATCTGTTCAAGGATTAAGATAAAATTCGGAAAAAGTTCAGACTTTATTTATTCCGTTTTGCGGATGAATCCATTATAATATAGGCATGTGGAAACCAGAAAGGAAAGTCCATGTGCGGAGAGCTTCATGGAAATTTATTTCCGTGAAGCTCTTTTTATTTAAAACAATTGGGAAAGTTTGTGCTCCGGCGGACTCCCGTGTGGTGGCTCCGGCTGCGGCCTCTCCGATACGCACTCAATATCCAGAATCAAGAATTTGCAGAAAGTGACTGCGTGACTCCTTTGATGATTTGTGTTCGTTCAAGTTACGACAGCGGCGCGGCTTGTGTCCGTCTGCCAAGGACGCGTCCGAAGGATTTCGTGTCTGCCTTAGCGGAGTGCTTCAAAATACTGTGCCCGCGGGTCGTGTTTGCGACTACATTTATTTAAGGTCATTCAAAAAAGTCCGTAGGGAGACATAACCGGGAGCGGGCGCCATAAAATTTTTGAAGTGCTTCGCTTAGGCAGACTAGAAATTCTGAGCGCATCCTTGGCAGACGGACACAAGCCGCGCCGCTGTCGAAACGTTGCCCGGACACAAAATTAGAGCCACGCAATCACTTTCACAAATTCTAAGATTCTGTCTAATTCGTGCGTATCGGAGAGGCCGCAGCCGGAGCCACCACACGGGAGTCCGCCGGAACTAAGGATTTCACAATTATTTATATAGAAAATTACAGGAGAAAAAGAGGAAATAGATATGAACGAATTAAGTAAAGTAGTAAATGCGCAGCTGCAGCAGGCAGCGGAAAACCTTGTCCGTAACCGTCTGATGTCTGATGAATTTTTGGATTTTGTGCAGGAAAATACAAAACCGCTGGATACGCTGATGGCATATTACAAGTGCGCAATCATGGAAGTAGAAACGAAGTTTAAAGTGTTAAACGAACAATTTTCGCTGGAATATGACCGTAATCCGATCGAGTCCATCAAGACACGTGTGAAATCGCTGGACGGAATCGTGCGCAAAGTGCGCCGGAAAAATATTCCGTTGACGCTTTCGGCGATTGAACAGAACATCAATGATATAGCAGGAATCCGGGTTGTGTGTTCTTTCCCGGAAGATATCTATCTGCTGGCGGACTGCCTGCTTCAGCAGGATGATATCCGTCTGATCGAACAGAAAGATTATATCAAGCATCCGAAGGAAAACGGATACCGCAGCCTGCATCTGATCGTTGCAGTACCGATTTTTCTGCAGAATGAGAAGCGGGAAATGAAAGTTGAAGTACAGCTTCGCACCATTGCCATGGATTTCTGGGCGAGTCTGGAGCACAAAGTGCGGTACAAAAAGAATGTTCCGGCAGATGAAACCGAGCGTCTGGCACAGGAACTGAGCGAATGTGCACAGATCAGTGCAGATCTGGACCAGCGGATGCAGAATATCCGTACCCGCCTGGCAGATGCGGAATTACAGCATCCACAGAAACAAAAGAAAGATGAACAGATCCTTCTGGATGTGCTGGGACTATAATGCCGCTGGTGCTCACAGGTAAGCATGAGAACGGTAACTTCTTTATGCACTGTGCTCCCATGGACGTACTTTCAGATGGACACCGCGGCTGTCGGCGATGCGCTGACACGCCTTAATGTCTTCTTCCGGAAGAATATCCACGATCGACAGCTGCGTGTGAGGGATAAGTTTTCCACATTCCTCTGCAAAATCAAGCATTGCCTCATAAGCATGGGGGAAGGATGGGCGGGTTACTTTTTCGTACTTTTCTGCAGTTGCCTCATTTAAGCTGATGGAGATACTGTCTACCACTTCTGCCAGCTGTGGTACAATGTCACGTTTATAATACAGGTTTCCCAGACCATTGGAATTGACACGGATCGGGAGACCTGTTTTTTCTTTGACATATCTGGCACTGGCGATCAGATTCTCCAGTGCACAGGTCGGTTCCCCATAGCCACAGAAAACAAATTCTTTGTAGCCGGTGAAATCAAAGGCATCAATTGCGGCAATAATCTCACTTAAAGAAGGCTCTGCTTTGTGCCAGAGGGTATCCGCATCACCCACACCATCAAACTGTTTACGGATACAGAACGTACAGTTGCAGTCACATTTATTTGTGATATTTGCATATACCTGATCATTGTACACATATAAAATTTTTGCCATAACAATTCCTTCTTTCTATCGTATGGATTCATCAATTGCGAAATTCTTTTCCGGGTTTCCCGTTTTTTACACGTTTGAATCTGCAATCAGGTCAATAAGAAATTTCTCGAAATTAACGCCATCGCGTCCCGGCGTATTTTCTTTCATGGTATCCCCGATACTGTGGGATAAAAATTTCCCGGCAAGCAGAATCGCATCTTCCGTGCATATGCCCTTTGTGCGGCAGCCACACAATACAGAGGCAAACAGATCCCCGGTTCCGGAAAAACTCCGGTCAAAAAACGGCGATTCGTGCCGGTAAATTCCATTTGCTGTGGCAGCAATATTATAAATGACGGGATGTTTCTCATCACGGCATTTGACACCGGTGATCACGACATCCTGTGGGGGTGAGGCTTTTTTTTGCAGCCGCAGTGCCACATCTTCTGCCAGCTTCAGCAGATCCGTGTTCGTCCGGCAGTGGAGTAAGGCATCTTCCGGGATGTCTGCCAGCAGACAGGCTTCCGTCAGATTCGGCGTGATCACGTCTGCTTTAAGCGTCAGTTCTTTCATTCCATTTAACAGCCCCGGAGTAAAAAACGGATAAGCATTTCCGTCATCCCCCATAACAGGGTCAACCAGAAGAAGCGTATGTTCTTCCCGAAAATAGCGGATGAAATCAAGCACCTGCGAAATCTGTTTCGCCCCGGTCAGAAATCCGCTGTAGATGGCATCAAAATGCGCGTTATTTTTTCCCCAGGCATCGATATAGTCCGGTAACATGGCGGTCAGATCGGTACAGTGATAACAGGGATAACCGGTCTGGCCGGTCAGTACGGCTGTTGCAACCGGACAACACTGCACGCCCAGCGCGGATAATACCGGAATCGCTGCCGTGAGCGAACACTTTCCGAAACCGGACAGATCATGGATAACAGCTGCTTTTTTCATGGAAAACCTCCGAATTGGTGAAAATAGTTCTTTGTATCCTAGTATAGTGTGATCTTACTGTGTGTATATATCCAGAACAGAAAAAAAATATAAATCCAGTTTGTGAAAAATCATGGACAACCATTTGTGCTTTGATAAAAATAACGGAAAAAGCAAGGCTCTGCTGGACAAATATGGTAAAAAGTAATAAAATTATAAGCATATAGGGTAGGGTTTATACGAAAATCATAATAAGGAGTGCGTTTATGGAACTGATTTACACAAATGATTTATGCACCGGATGCAACAAATGCGTGCGCAGCTGTCCTGTACTTACGGCAAATATTGCAACACAGGAAGGTTATGTAACGGTAGACCCGGACAAATGTATTGTATGCGGGCAATGTTTTGATGTCTGCCCACATGAAGCGAGAGACTATTATGATGATACGGACCGTTTCTTTGAAGACCTTGCATCGGGAAAGAAAATTTCCGTGATACTGGCACCGGCATTTCTGGCAAATTATCCCAAAGAATACCAGCGTGTGCTGGGATATTTAAAGAGTAAGGGAGTCAGCCATATCTGCAGTGTATCGTTCGGAGCGGATATCACAACCTGGGGATATCTGAAATACATTACGGAACACAAATTTTTCGGGGGCATTTCCCAGCCGTGTCCGGCAGTAGTCACCTATGTGGAAAAATATATACCGGAGCTGATTCCGCGTCTGATGCCGGTACACAGTCCGATGATGTGTACTGCTATTTATATGAAAAAATACATGCAGGTCACAGATGAAATTGCTTTCATCAGCCCGTGTATTGCCAAAAAATTAGAGATTACCGATCCCAATTGCGGCGGATATGTTTCTTATAATGTAACTTTTGAAAAGATGATGAAGTATATCGGAAACGATTATGAAGGGTGTGAACCATATACCGATGAACTGGAATACGGACTGGGTTCTTTGTATCCGATGCCTGGTGGACTGCGGGAGAATGTAGAACATTTTCTTGGAAAAGAACAGGTAGTGCGTCAGGTAGAGGGCGAGCATGAGGCGTATGAATATCTGCGTTCCTATGCAAAACGTATTCAGCAGAATAAAGAACTTCCGTTTATGGTAGATATCTTAAATTGTGCGAAGGGCTGTCTCTACGGAACTGCCACAGATCCTAAACGGGGAACGGATGATGTCATGCTGACAATCGCAAAACTGCGGAACAGCAAAACCAATGGAAAACAGGAGAAGGCACACTTTGGCAGGAAGAGCAAAAGCAGGAGTCCGTGGGCAGATACACTGACACCGGAGGAACGTCTGAAAAACTTCATGGACGATTTCGGGAAGCTGGACATCAACGATTTTATGCGCAGCTACACCAATCGCGCAGTACATATTGAGGAACCGTCCGAACAGGAGAAGAACCGCCTGTTTGCAGAAATGAAAAAAGATACCTATGAGGAACAGCACAGGGACTGCGAATCCTGTGGATATTCAAGCTGCACCAACATGGTACGTGCCATCCACAATGGAGTCAACGTAAAAGAAAACTGTGTGCACTATGTGCGGGGTCTGGCAGAGGAAGAGACAAAGAAAATTGCAGAAATCCGTGATCAGGAACGGAATGCACAGGAAATCCGACAGCAGAAGATTGCTGCGATCACAGAACGGTTTATTGCCTTAAGTGACAATATTGCAGAACTGAACACGGCAAACGAGGAATCTGCAAATGAAGCAACCAATCTGGCACAGTATATTCAGGATATTTCCCGTCTGTGCGACGAACTGAATGAGTCCATCCGTATTATGTCGGATTTCATCAGTGTATATAAAAAGAGCAATGAAGATATTTCTGCCATTGCAGGACAGACAAATCTGCTTTCGCTCAATGCCTCCATTGAGGCGGCGCGTGCCGGCGAGAACGGAAGAGGCTTTGCAGTAGTAGCGGAGGAAATCCGTACACTGTCTGATTCCACGAAAGATCTTCTGACACAGAACGACCAGAAAGCCGAGGCAATTCTCCCAAAGATTACACAGAGCATGGATTCGATCAAAGATCTGGTAGAAAGCATGAATACCATGACGCAGAAAGTGTCAACGATTGCCGCAAATACGGAAGAAATTTCTTCCCAGACGACCTATGTACAGAATATGACAGAAGAAATGCGGGATGAGGTGAAAGAACTGTAGATGAAAAAGGATGCGTATTACACATCCGGACAATTTGCCAAAAAAGCACATGTGACACTTCGCGCGATCCGGTATTATGATAAACAGAATATTTTAAAACCAAGTGCACGGACTGCCGCAGGAGCGCGGCTGTATACGGATGCAGATCTGGCAAAACTCCAGCAGATCCTTTTATTAAAATATCTGGGATTTTCGCTGGAAGATATCCGGGAGATGACACTTGCTGCGGCAGACCAGCAGTATCTTCTTGAATCCATGCGGATACAGAAGAAGCTGCTGCGGCAGAAAATGGACGAAATGCAGGCAATGGATGAGGCAATTGACCGCACCATAGAAGCCATCCAGACGGAACAGGCGATTGACTGGAATAGTATGCTGGATTTGATCCATCTGACGGCAGTGGAACGAAGCCTGAAAAACCAGTACCAGAATGCGGCAAATATTTCCGCCCGGATTCGCCTGCACAGGGAGTATTCCGTCAATCCGCAGGGGTGGTTTCCGTGGATTATGCAGCAGTGTAATCTGCAGCCGGGGATGCGGATTCTGGAGCTCGGCTGTGGAAATGGAGCATTATGGACCGAAAACAGAGAACAGCTGCCTGCGGATCTTTGGGTCGTTCTCTCGGATAAATCAGAAGGAATGCTAAAGGATGCCCGGCGTGCACTGGGAGAGGACAGCCGCTTTTCCTATAAAAAATTTGACTGCGGAAAAATTCCTTACGAGGAGGAAATGTTTGATCTTGTGATCGCGGATCATGTGCTGTTTTACTGTGAAGATATCCCACAGGTGCTTGCAGAATGTCGGAGAGTCTTAAAAGATGAGGGACGTTTTTTGTGCAGTACTTATGGAAAGCAGCATATGTGGGAAATTACCGATCTGGTGCAGCAGTTCCATAAAGAAATCGTTTTATCAGCGGAGGTGCTGTATGAGCGGTTCGGGCTTGAAAACGGAGAAAACCTGTTAGCACCGTATTTCCCGGAAATTCAGATGCGAAGATACGAGGATGCGATTGAAATAGCGGAAGCAGAACCGCTGATTTCCTATATTCTTTCCTGTCACGGAAATCAGAACCAGCTGCTTTTGAACCAGTACAAAGAGTTTCGGGAATTTGTTTCTGCCCGCGTGGTAGATGGATTTCATATCACAAAAGATGCCGGAATCTTCCTGTGCAGAAAATAATTAGAAAAATCTATAAAAAAGACTTGAAGGTGACCTAGCGTCACCTTTTATAATGGAAATAAATACAGAAATCGTAAATGCACACAGGAGGAAATGCTCATGACCATTATTGTAACGGGCGGTGCCGGTTTCATCGGCAGCAACTTTATTTTCTATATGTTAAAGGAACATCCGCAGGATCGCATTGTTTGTCTGGATTCCCTGACCTATGCTGGCAATCTGTCCACGCTTGCACCGGTGATGGATCAGCCGAATTTTCGTTTCCTAAAACTCGATATCTGCGACCGTCCGGGAGTATATACCCTTTTTGAGGAAGAAAAACCGGATGTGATCGTCAATTTTGCAGCGGAGTCCCATGTGGATCGCTCCATTGAGAATCCGGAAGTCTTTTTGCAGACCAATATTATCGGTACTTCCGTGCTGATGGACGCATGCAGAAAGTATGGCATTTCACGTTATCATCAGGTATCCACGGATGAGGTGTACGGAGATCTGCCGCTGGACCGCCCGGATCTGTTCTTCCATGAAGATACGCCGATCCATACCTCCAGTCCTTACAGCACTTCCAAGGCATCTGCGGATCTGCTTGTTATGGCATATCACAGAACGTACGGCCTGCCGGTGACGATCAGCCGCTGTTCCAACAACTACGGCCCGTACCAGTTCCCGGAAAAACTCATTCCGCTTATGATCGCAAATGCGCTGGCAGATAAGCCGCTTCCGGTATACGGAGAGGGACTCAATGTGCGCGACTGGCTGTATGTCGAGGATCACTGTAAGGCGATTGATCTGATCCTGCGCAACGGAACCGTCGGAGAAGTCTACAACATCGGCGGACACAATGAGATGAAAAATATTGATATCGTAAAACTCATCTGTGAATATCTCGGCAAGCCGGAGAGTCTGATCGAGCATGTGCAGGACAGAAAAGGACACGATATGCGCTATGCCATCGATCCGACCAAGATCCACAATGAGCTGGGCTGGCTGCCGGAGACGATGTTTAAAGATGGTATCCGCATGACCATCCAATGGTATCTGGACAATAAGGAATGGTGGGAGAACATCGTAAACGGAGAGTATCAAAATTACTATAAAGAAATGTATGGGAAAAAAGGGATATAAAGAAAGGCATATAAATATGAAAGTATTCGTGACAGGCGTTGCCGGACAGCTGGGACATGACGTGGTAAACGAGCTGACAAAGCGCGGACATGAGGCTATCGGTTCGGATATCGCACCGGCACTGGAGACTACCGTAAAATATGTGCCGCTTGACATTATCGATGCCACAGCGGTAGAACAGACTATCCAAAACGTGCAGCCGGATGCCATCGTGCACTGCGCCGCATGGACCGCTGTCGATGCAGCAGAAGACGAAGAAAACCAGGCAAAAGTCAAAGCCATCAACGTAGATGGAACAAAGCATCTTGCAGAGGCGGCAAAAAAGGCAGATGCAAAAATGATCTATATCAGTACCGACTATGTATTTGACGGACAGGGCGAAACACCGTGGGAGCCGGACTGCAAAGATTATGCACCGCTCAATGTATACGGACAGAGCAAACTGGGGGGCGAGCTGGCAGTGGCACAGACACTGGAAAAGTATTTTATCGTTCGTATCGCTTGGGTATTTGGATTAAACGGAAAAAATTTTATTAAGACCATGTTAAAAGTGGCAAAAAATCACCCGCAGGTGCGCGTGGTAAATGACCAGATTGGCACACCAACCTATACCTATGATCTGGCCAGACTGCTTGTTGACATGATGGAAACCGAAAAATATGGTTATTATCATGCGACAAACGAAGGTGGCTACATCTCCTGGTATGATTTTACAAAAGAAATTTACCGGCAGGCAGGACTCGCTACCGAAGTGCAGCCTGTGACAACCGCGGAATACGGTCTGTCAAAGGCAGCGCGTCCGTTTAACAGCAGACTGGAAAAAAAGAAACTGAAAGAAAATGGATTTACACCGCTTCCGACCTGGCAGGACGCACTGGGACGGTATCTGCAGGAATTAAAGCGACAGGGGGAACTTTAAGATGAAGGGAATTATATTGGCAGGCGGCGCAGGGACACGGCTGTATCCGCTGACGATGGTAACCAGTAAACAATTGCTTCCGGTATATGACAAACCGATGATTTATTATCCGCTGTCTACACTGATGCTGGCAGGCATCCGTGATATTTTAGTTATTTCCACGCGGGAAGATACCCCGAGATTTGAAGCACTTCTGGGGGATGGAAATCAGTTCGGGCTTCATCTGTCCTACAAAGTGCAACCGTCCCCGGACGGACTTGCACAGGCATTTCTGTTGGGAGAAGAATTTATCGGAGAGGATGCCTGCGCCATGGTACTTGGTGACAACATTTTCTACGGAAACGGATTCGGAAAAATTCTGCGCAATGCCGCCAAAGATGCCAGGGAAGGACAGGCAACCGTTTTTGGTTATTACGTCAACGATCCGGAGCGTTTCGGAGTGGTCGATTTTGATGAGAACGGAAAAGCCGTTTCCATCGAGGAAAAACCGGCACAGCCTAAGAGCAACTATGCCGTGACAGGACTGTATTTCTATCCGGCAGGGGTGAGCGTGATGGCAAAACAGGTAAAGCCGTCTGCCCGCGGGGAACTGGAGATTACGACGTTAAACGACATGTATCTGCAGCAGAAAAACTTAAATGTGCAGCTGCTTGGACGTGGGTTTGCATGGCTGGACACCGGAACGATGGACAGCCTTCTGGATGCGGCAGCATTTGTGCAGATGATCGAGCACCGTCAGGGCGTGACCATTTCCGCGCCGGAAGAAATTGCATATATCAATCAGTGGATTGACCGGGAAAAATTACTTGATTCTGCGATACGCTACGGAAAGAGCCCGTATGGAGAGCACCTGAAAGCGGTAGCAGAAGGCAGAGTGAAATATTAAAATCAGTGTAACTATTCTGAGGGGGTTCTGAATAGTTACAAATCAGCATGAAAGAGGAAAAAACAGTGGGACAGATAACAGTGGAAAAAAATGTCGGCGGTATCGAAGGGCTTTGTGTGATTACACCGGCCGTACACGGGGATGCCCGCGGATATTTCATGGAGACATACAATGAGAGGGAAATGAAAGAAGCCGGATTCGATATCCAGTTTGTACAGGATAACCAGTCCATGTCCGTCAAAGGCGTACTGCGCGGACTGCATTTCCAGATCAACTATCCGCAGTGCAAACTCGTGCGCGCCGTGCGCGGTAGCGTATTTGATGTGGCGGTGGATTTGCGGGAAGGTTCCGCGACCTATGGAAAATGGTATGGTGTGGAATTGTCGGAAGAAAACAAAAAACAGTTCCTGATTCCGGAAGGCTTTGCGCATGGCTTTCTGGTCCTGTCCGACGAGGCAGAGTTCTGCTATAAAGTCAATGACTTCTGGCATCCGAACGACGAGGGCGGACTGGCATGGAATGACCCAAAGATCGGCATCCAGTGGCCGGATGTGACAGGTGAGTATCACGGAACGCCGTCGGCGGAAGGATATTGCATGACAGATGGAACGCCGCTGACACTTTCGGAGAAAGACCAGGAGTGGCCGGGGCTGGAGAAAAAATAGATGATAGGTGGAAAAGGTGTCTTGAAAAGAGACACCTTTTTTATTGTTTCGTTTTTTCTGGAAAAATTGTATAATACTATATAATATAGATGGAATTGGAAAAGATTCAGCCGTGATTCTCGAATTTAAAACCCAGCATGGTGTTCGAAAGGAGAAGAAATGGGACTTTATGTAAATCCAGGGAATGAAGAATTTTATAATGCATCCCTTCGTTCAAAAATATATGTTGATAAAACAGAAATGATTAAGTTTACAAATTCGCAGCTTTTTGGTGAGCATAAAAATATCTGCGTAAGCCGCCCGCGTCGTTTTGGCAAATCCATTGCTGCCAATATGCTTGTGGCATATTATAGCAGAGGATGCGATTCCAAAGAGTTGTTTGAAAAATTTAAAATAGCAGAAGATGCCGGTTTTGAAGAACATTTAAACAAATATAATGTGATACATTTGAACATGCAGCAGTTTTTGGGACGTACAAAAACCATTGACGAGATGTTAGAACTTCTAACCCGGAAAGTGACGCGTGAATTGAAACGTGAATTTGCCAATGTCACGTATTATGAAGAAGATCTCGTATCTGTCATAGAAGAAATATATTCCCAGACGCACAGCTTTTTTGTATTTATTATAGATGAATGGGACTGTATCTTCCGGGTAAAAGGGAATGATACCGACGCACAGAAAATTTATCTGAACTTCCTGAGGGATTTATTAAAAAACCAGCCATACTGTGTACTGGCATATATGACAGGAATTCTTCCGATAAAGAAGTATGGGGAACACTCTGCGCTTAACATGTTTGATGAATACTCCATGACAAATCAGCGGGAACTTGCTGAATTTACAGGGTTTACCGAGCAGGAAGTGCAGGAACTCTGCCCAGCGTATGATATGCCATACGAGAAAATGAAACAGTGGTATGATGGTTATGATTTGAAAGGCATACAGATCTATAATCCAAGATCCGTTGTGATGTCACTTCTGGGACATGATTTTGACAGCTACTGGACAAAGACAGAGACCTATGAGGCGTTAAAAAAATATATCCAGATGGATATGTACAATTTAAAAGAACTTGTAACAAAACTCATAGCAGGAAGTTCTGTTGCAATAAATCCGGATAAATTTCAAAATGATATGACAACCTTTGCAAGTGCGGATGATGTGCTGACGCTTCTTGTGCATCTGGGATATCTGACTTATGATTTTGATACCCGTACGGTTCATATTCCCAATCAGGAAGTGCAGAAAGAGTTTATCAATTGCATAGAGGATGGCGGTTGGGAACCGGTCATGGATGCTATTCGGAAATCAGAAGAACTTTTAAATGCAACGATTTCCGGTGATGAGGATACCGTTGCCAGGATAATAGAACATGTACATCAGGAGAATACATCCATACTTGCCTACAATGATGAAAATTCACTGGCATGTGTCATCTCGCTGGCATACTATTCTGCAAAAAAGAACTACGTGATTTATCGTGAACTTGTAGGCGGCAAAGGCTTTGCAGATCTGGTGTTCATACCGCGAAAGACAACGCAGGCTCCGGCGATAGTGGTTGAACTGAAAAGGAATCAGACGGCAGATGCTGCAATTGATCAGATCAAAAGAAAAGAGTATGTGCAAAGTCTGAAAGACTACAGGGGAGAAGTGTTGTTGGTAGGAATTAATTATGAAAGTAAAGATTCGGATGGAGAAAATTATAAAAAACATTTTTGTAAAATAGAAAGGATGACGATTGCACCGGTATGATGAGGCAGGGTTCTGCTATAAAGTTAATGACTTCTGACATCCGAACAACAAGGGCGGTGTGGCATGGAATGACCCGACAATCGGTATCAAGCGGACGGATGTGCAGGGGGAGTATCAAGACGGAATAGGAAAAGATAGAAGGAATATCTGGGAGAGGGAATGCATATGGCAGTAAATGTAGCGATTGGAGTACAGGATTTTTCCACAATCATTGAAAATCAATATTTTTATGTAGATAAAACCGCTTTTTTAAAAGAATGGTGGGATAGTGGAGACAGTGTGACATTGATCACAAGACCCAGACGTTTTGGAAAAACGCTGACAATGAGTATGACAGAACAGTTCTTTTCTCTCGACTATGCAGACAGGTCAGATTTGTTTGCAAACTTGGAAATCTGGAAAGATGAGAAGTATCGCAAACTGCAGGGAACGTATCCAGTCATTAGTTTGTCATTTGCACGGATTAAAGAGCGTGATTATGAGAAAACCAAACAGAAGATGTGCGAAATTTTAAGGAATATCTATATAAAGTTTTCTTATGTGAAAGATTATGAAAAAATGACAGAGGCAGACCGGGCATATTATGATCGCATGATGTCTGATAATATAAGAGAAACGGATGCAACTTCATCATTATACCAGTTGTCAGATTTCCTCTATAGATATTATGGCAAAAAAGTAATCATTCTACTGGACGAATATGACACACCTATGCAGGAAGCCTTTGTGGATGGCTATTGGGATGAGTTGGTATCATTTACCAGAAGCCTGTTTAATTCAACATTTAAAACGAATCCGGCACTGGAACGTGGAATCATGACAGGAATTACCAGAGCGAGTAAAGAGTCCATATTTTCCGATTTGAATAATTTAAAAGTGGTTACCACCACATCGGATGAATATGCAACGACATTTGGATTTACCGAACCGGAAGTGTTTGAGGCTTTAGAAAAATGTGGACTGGGCGGTGAAAAGAAAGAGGTAAAAAGATGGTACGACGGATTTATATTCGGAACACATAAGGATATCTATAATCCATGGTCCATCCTGAATTATCTGGATTCACAGCAATACACAACCTATTGGGCGAATACGAGTGCAAACAGTCTGGTTGGCAAATTGATCCGCGAAGGAAACCGGGATATCAAGGAAAAATTTGAAAAGCTGTTATGCGGGGAATGTATCTGGACGGAAATCGATGAACAGATTGTATATAATCAGTTGAACGGAAGTGAGGAGGCCGTCTGGAGTCTGCTTCTTGCAAGTGGTTATTTAAAAGTCCTGTCCTATGAAAGCTATCTGGATATTGGGGAGCGTTTTGCACCAAGATATCAGCTTGCGCTTACCAATCTGGAAGTGAAGATCATGTTTCAAAGAATGATCCATGACTGGTTTGTACCCGTGAAGTCAGAGTACAATGATTTTGTAAAAGCAATGTTTCTGGGGGATGTGGATGCGATGAATGAATACATGAACCGTGTCGCATTGCAGACATTCAGCTATTTTGATACCGGAGAAAGGGCTTCCGGAGCCGAACCGGAGCGTTTTTATCATGGATTTGTACTTGGACTGCTGGTGGATTTACAGGGCAGCTATTATGTAAAATCTAACCGGGAGAGCGGATTTGGAAGATATGATGTCATGCTGGAACCGAAAAAACCGGGAAAAGATCCAGCAGTGATTCTGGAATTTAAGGTGCGGAGCACAAGAAAAGAAAACAGTCTGGAGGAAACCGCGCAGTCAGCACTTGCACAGATTAAGGATAGAAAATACAGCGAAGAACTGAAGGAAAAAGGAATTGCAGGAGAGCAGATCAAAGAGTATGGATTTGCATTTGAAGGAAAGAATGTGCTGATCGTGAATTGACTTGGAATGTGAATTGCCTTATAAGTTTAAAATTTAAAATCAGGCATGGTGTGTGAAATGGGAGAAAATGGGACTGCATTTTCCGGGTAAATGGCATACTATTCTGCAAAAAGGAACTACGTGATTTATCGTGAGTTTGCCATAAAATTTAGAAATTGAAAAATAACTTGATGGGAAAATGCAGATAGGTTGTGATAACAGTAGAAAAAGAATATTAAATTGCTGATGTAGATACCAAAGGAACTTGCGTAGGTAATTAAATAGGAAGCCAAAAAGAGGTGATTGTCATGTTAGCTTTGCAGGGATATTATGATGGAACTATGGTTCGAACATTAGAGAAGATTAATGTTAAGAAAAATCAAAAATTGATCATAACAGTTTTAGATGAATTTATGGATGAATCAATTTCAAAAGAAGAAAGGCTTGGTGCAAAATAGGTGAGAATATCTGCATAATACAGCAAAAGCAAAGACTGTGATGGGCAAACTTTATTCTTTAACTGGAATATTGGAAGTAACTGTGGATGACTGTATGGATGCATTCTCATCTTCAATTAGTGATTATGAATATGCAGTTGTTGAAAAGGTGGTCTCAAGGAAACATATGGATTATGCGGAATGTCCCCGGAAAACATTGCATCCATTACAGGGAAAGATCTGGATGAAATCAATGCAATATTGGAAGGAAAAGTTCCGGTGCTATTATAAGGTTATAACAGTGAACAAAATTCGTCGAAGAAAGTAGTAAAATTGATGTATGTAAAATATTGATTGAAAAAACGGGTGTAAAGCAGTTATAATTAAAGTAGGAAAATAATGACTTGCATAAAATGATAAGGAAAGGTGGTGTATCATATGACTATGTTACAGGAGCAGGCTGTTCAGATGATTCGGGATATGTCCGATGATAATGTGGGCTTTTTGATTGAAGTGATTCAGCGATTAATACCAAAGAAAACATATACCAGTGTTATTTATCCGTCTCAGAGACCAGATGAAAAAATGCAGGCTTTTAAAGAACTGGTAGCTACCAGAAATGAAGCAAAAAAATATTTGCCGGATGACTTTGATCCGGATGCAGAGCTGGAAGCAGCAAGAAGGGAAAAATATGGTAGTATTGATTGATACGAATGTAATTATTGATTTTCTTGTTGCAAGAGAACCGTTTTATGATTCTGCACTGCGTGTGATGAAGAAATGTGCTTCAGGAGAAGCAGAGGGATATATGGCATTTCACTCTTTGCCTAATCTGTGGTATATTCTCAGAAAAGTCCCGGCAGAGACAAGAAGATCATGGTTAGAAAAGGTCTGCAAGATTCTAAAAGTAGCATCTGCATCTCAGGAAGCAGTCATGAAAGCTATTAAAATGGATAATTTCAAAGATTTTGAAGACTGTTTGCAGGACAGATGTGCCGAGGAAGTTTCGGCAAATTATATAATTACCTGAAATACAGCAGATTTTGAGGCTTCTGTGGTGTCAGCTATAGAACCTGATGAATGGTTAAAAAAATTAAAATGAAAGAAAAATCCCTTGGAACATTCTGAGGAATTTTATAAAAGAAGGAAGTAACGGTCGAATTAAGAATGAAATTGGCCACATCATGAGAACCTATAATGTGATCGAGTATAAGAGTCCGGAAGATGCGCTGACCATTGATGATTTTTATAAGACAGTTGGGTATGCATGTCTGTACAAAGGCTATGGAGAACATGTAGATGCAGTTCCAATTAATGAGTTGACAGTATCTATTTTCAGGGGAAATCGACCAGAGAAAATGTTTTTGACATTGCAGAAGTATGGACATAAAATAGAAGAAAACAGTCAGGGTATTTATTATGTGACGGAACATTTGCCGCTTCCTGCACAGGTTGTTGTGACACAAGAACTAGATCAGGGAGAGCATCGGCGTTTGCGGATTTTGTCAAACCATGCGAAAAAAGAAGATATAGAAGAATTCCTGAGGAACGTGGAAGAAATGAATACACCGCGTGACCGACAGAATGTTGAGGCTGTGTTACAGGTAAGTGTCAAGGCAAATGATGAACTATATCGTGAAATAAGGAGAGATGCGAATATGTGTGATGCGTTAAGAGAACTGATGAAGGATGACCTGGAAGATGCCAGAAAAATGGGAGAGGCTAAAGGAAAAGCCGAAGGAAAGATTATGGGAGAAGCAAAAATCATCCTCAAAATGAATCACAGCGGAATGTCCCCGGAAAACATTGCATCCATCACAGGTAAGGATTTGGATGAGATCTGTGCAATACTAGAAGGAAAAGTTTCGGCATTATTATAAAATGCGGCAGAAAAAAATTTGAAAAAATTAAAATTAATGCTAAAGTATTCCAGACCCCGTCCGATATATATAACAAGTAAACAAGATAACAATTGTTTCTTACAAAATCGGATAGAATTCGAAGCGGAGCGTACGGCCGCATAGAAAACTGTCACAAACAAATCAAATTGCAGCATGGAAGCTGCACTTAATTCAAGGAGGAAAAATATTATGGTAGTTCAGCACAATATGACCGCAGCAAATGCGAACAGAATGTTAGGTATCACAACAAGCGCACAGGCTAAATCTTCAGAGAAGTTATCTTCTGGTTACAAGATCAACCGTGCAGGCGATGATGCAGCAGGTTTAACAATTTCTGAGAAGATGAGAAGCCAGATTAGAGGTCTTAACAAGGCATCTGACAATGCACAGGACGGTGTATCCCTTATTCAGGTAGCTGAAGGTGCATTAAATGAGACACATTCTATCTTACAGCGTATGAATGAACTTGCTACACAGGCAGCAAACGATACCAATACTACTGCTGATAGAGGGGCTATCCAGTCTGAGGTCGATCAGTTAACATCTGAGATTAACAGAATTTCTTCTACAACTCAGTTCAACACACAGAATCTTATTGATGGTAACTTCACAAAGAAGAGCCTTCAGGTTGGTTCTCTTAGTGGACAGGCAATTACAATCAGTATTGCTTCTATGAGCGCAGCTGGAATCGGAGTAAAGGGTTTATGTGTTTCAGATTTCACAAACGCAGGAAAGGCAATGTCAGCTGTTCAAGGAGCTATCTCTGTAGTATCTGCACAGCGTTCTTACTTAGGCGCTTTACAGAATCGTCTGGAGCATACTATCTCTAACTTGGATAATATTTCTGAGAATACATCTTCTGCAGAGTCTCGTATCCGTGATACAGATATGGCTGAAGAGATGGTTAACTACAGCAAGAACAACATTCTTGCTCAGGCAGGACAGTCTATGCTTGCACAGGCTAACCAGTCAAATCAGGGTGTATTATCTCTGTTACAGTAATGGTAACTACCAAAAGCCGGCAGCAAGCTGCCGGCTTTTTTTATACCTAAAAGTATAGATGTAAAAGGGAAAAAACAAAATGATGGATGAGGTAAGAGATATAGCTATTATGTTATATCAAAATAGAGAGCAAGAAGGCATTGAGAAAGTAGCAAAATTACTTCCGGTTCTACAAGCTATGGTACAACAGATGCCAAAGCAGCAGACAGAAGCCTGTGGAAATTTTGCATTGATTATGATGAAAGAGTTATTAGAGAACTATCAGAGACAGAATGTTATTGGTATGGCGGATTGTTTAATGGAAAAAGTAGAACTTTTTGTCAGGTTTGTAAGTGAAACAAATATAGAAAAAGGTGTCTAAAATATGAATTTGTTTGAAAAAAATATGGAATCGTTAAAAAAACGATATTCCTTAGTGGCAGAGAAAATAAAGAAAATTGATATAAATAACATAAAAGATTTGGTGCAAACAAAACAGGCACAGAGCGGTCATATAATCTTATCGGTACAAAAAGAAAAAAAAATATGGAATATGAATAGCCGTTTGGATCCACAGATAGCAGCAGAGTTGTATGCACAGCGTTACAATATTCGCTTATATGGTGTTTATTTTGTGTTTGGTTTTTCCGATGGCAGATGCGTGCGGGAATTATGGAAGAAGTGTGATGATACAAATTTACTTGTTATATGTGAACCGAATTTAAAAGTATTTGCGGCAGCATGTCATTCTATAGATTTACAGGATCTTCTGGAAAATCCCAGGATTATTCTGTATTTTCCGGAACTGGAAAAGGATTCGGGGGCATTATTGCAACATTTAGTAGACTATAGTAGAATGAAATTGCTCGATTTTTGTATTTTGCCGGGATATGATGTGCTATATCATGAAGAATGTGAAATGTTTATGGATAATGTATTGGATTGCATGAAAAATGCCATCGTAAACAAGGCAACACATTTAACCTTTAATAGGGATATACCAAGGCGAATGTTGTCTAATACAAAACGAATGATTTTTAGTTCCAATCTGATGCAGTTAAAGAAAGCATTGGATCAAAAAGTTGTGAAAGATGTTCCAGTTATTATTGTTTCTGCGGGGCCTTCCCTGGATAAAAATATTTATGAACTCAAAAAGGCACAGGGAAAAGCGTTTATTATTGCGGTGGATGCTTCCATTCGCACAGTTTTGCAAGCAGGGGTGTGTCCGGACTTACTTTGCAGTATTGATCCAAATTCTCCAGAACGTTTTTTTACAGGATTGGATACGAAAGAAATATTTTGGGCTTGCAATCAATTGTCAAATCCAATACTGTTGGAGAAATATGCAAAGCATATTTTTTATTATGGCTCTTTTGGAAAACGATGGGATAATATAATGCAACACGAATTGAAATATAATTTTCCAAGTATTACTTCCGGGGGATCTGTTTCAACAGAAGCATTTATGCTTGCATTACATCTGGGATTCCGGAAGATTGTGCTGATAGGGCAGGATCTGGCATTTACAGGAGGAGTGTCTCATACAAAGGGAGTCGAGGATGCATTGGGAGATAACGATGAATATATAAAGAGTCGACATCTTGTTGAAGTAGAAGGCATTGATGGAACCCTGTTGCAGACCGATTATCAGATGTGGATATATAAACAATGGTTTGAAAAAGCAATTCGTATCAATAAAGAGAGCATTCGTGTGATTGATGCAACAGAGGGCGGTGCGAGAATTGAAGGAACAGAAATTCAAACACTGAGCAATGTGATTCAGACAGAATGTACACAAGAATTTTCTATGTATAATATTGAAAAAGAGATTCCACCAATGTTTTCAGCAGAAAAACAACAGGAATTATTAAAAACTATGAAAACTATAAGAAACGATATTATACTATTTGAAAATAAGGTGAGGAAGGTAATTGGGCAGGAAGAAATCGTCCTGAAAAATGTTAGAGAAAATGGGAATGATACTTCAAAAGTAACTACAGAGCTGCAGAGATTAACGGAAGAAAATAAAGCAATAGAGGAATCCGATATTCTGGATTATATTTCGTTATATGCACAAAATGAAGAATATGAATTAGGGGATTCTGTCTATGCCGATGAAGATCTCACACCAGCACAACTCGTAGAAAAAAGCCTTGCTCTCCTGAAAGGCTACCAGAAAGGAGCAAAGCTCTTTTTAGAAGATTTTGACCAGATCATTATGAATGATGAAGATCCTATAAACAATTAAGAATGGTGTGAACGCGGTGCTCAAAGGTATGGGCATCGCACATTTTTCCTACACTGTTTTGCACAATCTGCTTGCGTTCTGTCTCATGTGACAGATAGTAGGAAATTTTATTGGTAAAATCGTCTGCGCTTTCGTAGTAGACAAAATCTTCTCCTGGAACAAAGTCATCCAGAAAATCACTCTGAAAATTTGATAAAAGAAATCCACCACTTCCCATAATGTCCATACAGCGAAGAGGAATACCGGTCTGGATACTTTTTAATGTAATGTTCAGATTGATCCGGCTGTTTTGGAATATCAATGGCATAGTATCATAATAGTCCACCGTTCCCATAAACTCTGCATTCGGAAGTCCTTTACATTTCTGATGGGTATAAAGTTTTAAGGAACATTGGTCCGAAGCGGCTTTTAATAAAGAAAGGCGCTCATTACTTGTGATTTTACGGCATAAAAAATAGTTTGCATACACATATGCAGCGCTTTCTGTACCGTCCGGCATAGGGGAGTATGGAATACATTTTTGCAGATCTTCTAATATAGGAGGCGTCAATAACTGTTCCAGAAAGAAAGCACCATAGATCTGCTGTTGGGCTGCCATGATAGAATCCAGATAGCCTCTCGTATAGTCGGAAATAGTATGCAGCCGGTCATAAAAATTGTGATCCTCATTGTAAAGAGAACCGACAAAAGACACATCTGCAGAAATTCTTTCGCGGACTGCGTCCGGACATGTCATGGAGGTCAGGCGTTTGACATTTGCTGCAAGCGGTAGGTAATGTACCGTTGAAATTCCGGCATTGTGAAACGTCAGATAGGTCGCTTTGTCAAAAAGAAATACATAGTTACATGGATTGATGAGTGTACAGGAATACAACGCAACCAGAGGACTGTCATAGACGTATGAGACATATTTGGTGTTTACTTTCTGGCAGCAGCGGGATAAGACCGGAGCATAATTGAAAGAAAATACAAAATCATAATCTTTTTTTTGAAAAGCATTCAGAAAACATTTCTCAAAATCTGCACTTTGCCGTTCCTGATAATCTTTGTGAAAAAATAAATCACATGTAATATTGCACGCTTCAAATGCATCAATCATATCCTGCTTGGCAAATGCAGGGGAATCCAAAAATAATATTCGCATCATTTATCCTCTTTTATATTGTAGGCAAGTGTAAGCATCTGCAACAGACGCTCCGGGTAATTGTGATATTTTTGCACAGTTTCAAAACCGTTTCGGGCGATTTCAGCCCGTTCTTCTTCGTGGGACAGATAATAAGTGACTTTTTCCAACAGGTCATTTGCGTCGGTATAACATTCCAGATCCTGCCCAATGGTAAAATAGTCAGCAAGTTCTGATTGATAATTAGTGAGGCAGAAACCACCGCAACCTAAAATATCAAAAATACGAAGTGGAAGACCGGTGCGGATAGATTTTGAGGTAATGTTCAGGTTGATTTTACTGAAATGGAAAATCAGCGGCATTTCCGTCAAAGTCTTTGCCAGTCCCTTATTGTGAACCGGAAGTCCTCTGGTATCGCTTCCGGTATACAGGTCAATGGGATAATGGGAGCCGAGAGATTTCATTGTGGCAACACGTTCACGGGCGGAAATCTCGGTTCCGAGATACAACTGAGCCAGCGTAATGCGATCCGTGCAAAAAGACGGCTCCGGTGCGGTATAAAAATTTGGAAAATGTTCACGAAATTCCGATACAATGGAGTCCGGAAGCACATCCTCCAGAAAATAACTGCCATAAATATCCTGCTGCGCAGCCATAATACCGTCCAGATATCCGGTTAAATAATCGGAAGCATTGTGCAGACGGGAGTAAGCGCTTTTTTCGGTATAGAGGGAACCAACAAACGAAACATCTGAGGAATATTTATCGATATCCTTTGCCGAAGCATTTGCAATGACGGATTCCCAGCGCGCAGGATTGCTTGCCAATGGCAGATAAAAAATACAGGAAGGATTCTGGGCATAAAACTCTTCATATTGTGCTCTGTCAAACATGAAAATCCGGTTCCATGGATTCCGGATGGAATTAGAATACAATTCCATGACCGGACAATCGACTGTCCAGCAGATGTAGCGGATTTTGAAAATGTTACATACTTCCGAAATAAAGGGGAAAAAGTTGATACTGAACACAAAATCATAGTCGTGTGCCAGTAATTCGTTTTTTAAAATGGTAACACCCTCGGAAGGTGGCAGGTTTTTGTTATAGATTTCTGTTGTGATTTCTGAAACATCGTTGCCGAGTGTCCGGAAGCCTGTGATTACATCTGGTTCGCAGATACTTCCATATCGATAAATCAGGATATTCATGTGCAGATCCTTTCGAATAATTTGCGTTTTTGATAGCATTATTATATACTATTTAACAAAAGGTTTACAAGAGAAAAGGCGTATTTATGGCGAGAGTATTACAGGCGGTGCCGGAAGGAATTTCAGGACTGGAGCTTTTGTTAGACGAGACATTGTGTGAAGGTCCGGTCTGGGTAGAGAAAGAATGGCTGATTCGCGTGGGAGGAATCAACTCGTACCTTCCTGCAAAACAAAAGTATGAATTATTGATTCGCATGGCAATGGAAACACCGGTCTGCATTGCGGAGGGAAAACTGGATCCGGAGCAGCAGTATGTTTTACTGGAAGATAATGATGCAACCATCAAAGATAAAAACGGATGGCAGACGGACTGCTACGTGACAGGCAGGTACAGCCAATTGCTGCAGGAACAGAGACTACTGGATGAGGTAATCACGCAAATTCTTGCAGAAGCACAGGGGTGCGGCAGAGAAAATGACACGGTACAGTTTCTGGAACATATGATACGAAGAGATGAGGATTATTGGAGACTGGCAGAAAGAAGCTGTCCGATTCTGGTCTATAAAGGCGATGATGTATGCCATAATGTGCTCAATGTATTTGCTCAACAGTTTGGACAGGCATTACAGGAAAAAGGAAAACAGGTAATATATTTTGACAGTGAACAACAGAAACTGCAAGAACTGACAGTATATATGAACCGGCATTTTCAGGCTGTTATCGGAGTACAGTCGTTTTTGTTTTCTGTAAAAATGAAAGATGAAGTGCATTATCTGCATGAATATATTCATGGTCCGAAATTTAATTTTGTTTTTGATCATCCGGTATGGATGCGCCCACATTTACAGCATCACTATCCTGATTTTTATGTGTTGACACATGACCGGAATTATGTGGAATTTGTTAAGCAATATTATAAATGTAGTGCAATTTTGTTCCCACCGGCGGGGATGATGGCAGAACAAAAGCAAGAGGTGCAGCGGATCTATGATCTGACATTTGTGGGAACTTATGGAAATTACTGGAATGAAGTCGTGCGTATTCATCAGATGGAACGGAAAGACCGGTTTCTTGCAAACCATTTTTTATTTGTAATGAGAAAACATCCGGATTTCACTGCAGAACATGCGTTAGAAATAGTTTTAAGGGAAAGAAGGCTGCGTGTATCGGATGAAAAATTTTTGGATCTGCTTTACCGTTTCCGGCGCGTGATCTATGGCGTGATGCATTATTACAGGGATCGCGTTCTGAGAGAAATTTTAAAGAGTGGTATCCGGCTGGACGTGTTTGGAGACAGTTGGGAGAACTGTCCATTAAGAGAATATCCAAATCTGGTCTGTCACCCGAATGTAACAGTAGAAGAAAGCCTTGTGGTGTGGCAGCAGTCAAAACTTTCTCTGAATATCATGTCCTGGCACAAAGATGGTTTTACAGAGCGTATGGCAAACATTATGTTGGCAGGGGCGGTACTCGTAACCGATCATACAACGTATCTGGATGGAAACTATACCGATGAGGATCTTATAGATTTTTCGTTAGAGGATCGGGTAGCACTGCCGAAAAAAATACAGTATCTGTTGCAAAATGAGAAAAAGCGTGAAGAAATAGCGGAAAATGGAAAACAAAAAACGCTACAACAGCATACATGGGAAAAACGTGCAGAACAGTTTTTACATATTTTAAAGGAGAGAAGTGTGTGAAGAAAGTTAGTGTGATTATACCTTGCTATAATGCCACAAAGTGGCTGCCGAAGTGTTTTTTGACATTGGTATCACAAACCATTGGAATGTCGGAACTGGAACTTATTTTCGTGGACGATGCTTCTACAGATGATGGAGCTACTTACGCAATGCTGCAGGAGTTTGAACGCGCATATCCGGAGCAGATCCTTGTGATTCATTTAGAGGAAAATATGCGGCAGGGAGGCGCGCGAAATATTGCATTGCAATATGCATCGGGAGAGTATATTGCATTTGTGGATGCGGATGATTTTGTGAAGGAAGATTTTCTGGAAAAGACCTACACACGGGCAAAGGAAACGGATGCGGATATTGTACAATTTGAGTATGTGTATTACACAGATCGGCTTGGGACAGTGGATTCCGGCAGAACAATAAAAGAGGAAGCGATCACGGTTCGGACAGAGGAACAAAGAAAACACTTTTTGATGGCAGAAAAACTCACATATGGCTGCTGGAACAAACTGTATCGCAGGGAATTAATTCAACAGGCAGGCGTGAAATATGCAGAACATGTCATATATGAAGAACCATTATTTGTATACCCATTGCTGTTTTATGGAACAAAATTTGTTCTTATGAAGGGACCGTTTTATTATTACAGGCAAAATGAAGAGGGAACCATGCACAGCGATATGGAAAATGCACAGACATTACGGATGCATATGCAGGTACAGCTTGCTACCTGGAATTTTATGAAACAGACTCCGTTTTTTAGAACGTTTTATGAGGAAATTAAATTATATTTTCTGCACAGTTATTTTTATGAGACACTCTATTTTGCAAAACAGAGAGCATTTCAGATGCCATGGAACCTGTATACCGAATTGGAACAGACCATAAAAAGAGAAGTGGCAGATTATACGGAGTCCCCATATGCAAAGATGATTCCAAAACAGATGGAACTGTACCGCCTTGCTGCAGACGGAATGGAAGAGGATCAGTTACAGCGATATATGGGAAAACTGTAAGAAAAAGCTAAGGAATTGTCGGGGTATGACCGATATATTTACTAAAATGACAGAAAGGTGCCTGGGATGGCAGAGGGAACAAAGATCATGGAGGATAATAGAAAAGAACAGATGGAAGCATTGGAGACATTAACAGAATTCAATGATCGTCTGGTAAACAACATGCAGATTATTGTCAAGGAATTGTCCGGAAATCGTCTGGAGGATACTGACAAATTTTTAAAATCAATTCTGGATGCAATCAACTGGGAAATTCAGGTAGTAAACGGGACTATGGATGTTCTGAATGAAGGCAAAGAGCGTGTAAATAAAGAAACATTTAATGATGCAGTAGTAGCATTAAGCGATGCTGTTAGTGCAAAAGATGATGCAAAGATGGCAGAAGCATTTACGGCTATCATCCCGGTGTTTGAGAAACTTGGAGAAAGCGCAAAGAAAGTAATTAAATAAAACAGAAAGGAAAACCAGCTTTTGTGAGACAGGAGCTGGGTTCTTTTATTGATAGAAAAAGGAACATTACATGAGAAAAATTTTATTTTTTCAATGGCATTCTTTTATGAATCAGGGAATGGAGCGTGCATTGAAAGAATTGGGATGGGAGTATGATGTATTTTTTTACCAGTTTACAGACTGGGAGAAAGATGATAAATTTGTGCAGCTTTTTCGGGGAAAAATAAAAAATGCGCACTATACAGATGTACTTTCTGTTAATTATGCGCCGCTGATCTCGGATGTTTGCGAAGAGCTGGGAATCCCTTATACAGCGTGGGTTTATGATTCGCCAGTCCATATCCGGAATACTATGAATATGAAAAATGAATGCAATCGTATCTTCTTTTTTGACCGCGGACAGGCGGAAAACTATCAAAAGCAGGGAATACATGCGTTCCATATGCCACTGGCGGTAGATACAGAAGTCTTTCGGATCAATAAAGATGCAGAAAAATATCAGACAGATATTTCACTTGTGGGCAAATTGTATCAGACGGAATATGCATATTTTACAACACCATTGAGTGAATATTTGCGGGGGTATCTGGATGGAATTGTGAGTTCTCAGATGAAATTATATGGTGGATATCTGATACCGGATCTGATTACGGACAATCTTCTGAACCGGATGAATCAGGAATATCAAAAAATTGCGACAGATGGTTTTCAGATGGGACGCAGAGAACTGGAATTTATGTTGGCGTGTGAGACAACAGGCAGGGAACGATATCTTGCGCTTGCGTTGCTTTCCGGTCATTTTCACGTGGATTTGTATTCCACCGATAAAGATCAGAGACTGGAAAAAGTACACTATCGTGGCTATGCGGATTATTACCGGCAGATGCCGCTGGTGTTTTCACAGAGTCGTATTAATTTGAATATATCCCTGAAGACAATTCTTACGGGAATTCCGTTACGTGTGATCGATGTACTGGGGTGCGGCGGATTCCTGATATCAAATTATCAGGAAGAAATGGAAGAATATCTGGACATTGGAAAAGAATGTGTAGTATATGAAAACATTGAGGATTTGTTTTTAAAAGCACAATATTATTTAACCCATGAGGAGGAACGTAAAAGTATTGCACTGGCGGGGTATGAGAGGGTAAAAAGAGACTTTACCTTTAAGGAAAGACTTGAAAAAATGTTTTCACAAGTTTATTAAAAAATAAAATATGATAAAACAATATTGCAGGATGCAATAGTATATGCAGGAGGCACAAAATGTTAAATGGAAAGACAATTCTAGTAACCGGAGGTACCGGATCTTTTGGGAATGAGTTTACGGAATATGTATTAACTCATTACGAACCGAAAAAAATCATTATTTATTCCAGAGATGAATTTAAACAGTTTAATATGGCAAATAAATTTAAAAAATACAAAGATAAACTGCGTTTCTTTATCGGGGATGTGCGAGATAAAGAACGATTGTACCGCGCGTTTGATGGAGTGGATTATGTGGTACATGCAGCAGCATTAAAACAGGTTCCATCCTGTGAATATAATCCGATGGAAGCCGTAAAAACAAATATCAACGGAGCTATGAATATTGTGGATGCAGCACTTGACTGCGGAGTAAAACGTGTGGTTGCCTTATCCACAGATAAAGCTGTAAATCCAATCAATTTGTATGGCGGAACAAAATTAGTATCGGATAAATTATTTATTGCTGCCAATGCATATGCGGGAGCGAAAGATGTCTGCTTTTCGATTGTTCGTTATGGAAATGTAGCGGGAAGTCGTGGATCGGTAATTCCGTTTTTCCGAAATATTGTTGCGAATGGTGGAAAGGAACTTCCGATTACCGATTATCGCATGACAAGATTCTGGATCAGCCTGCATGAGGGCGTGCAGCTTGTAATTAAGGCTTTAGGAGAGGCAAAAGGCGGAGAAACCTTTATTTCCAAAATTCCGTCCTTTAAGATTACAGACCTTGCACAGGCCATTTTGCCGGGATGTGAAATGCCGGAAGTGGGAATTCGTGAAGGGGAAAAACTTCATGAGGTGATGGTGACAAAAGAGGATTCGTTGCTGACATATGAATACGATAAGCATTTTATTGTATATCCACATTTTGACTGGTGGGATGTGTCTAAAATACAAACTGGTGGCAAAAAGGTTGACCCAGGATTTGAATATAGTTCGGGTAATAATACAGAGTGGATAGGAACAGAGGAAATCAAAGAGCGATTGAATAATATTGAAATTCATTAGATAAGTAAGAGGGTGTAGATAATGATTCCGTATGGAAGACAGACAATAGAAGAGGATGATATTCAGGCAGTTGTGGATGTGTTAAAAAGTGATTTTTTGACGACAGGTCCAAAAATTGCGGAATTTGAAAGAATGGTTGCTGATTATGTGGGGGTAAAATATGCAGTTGCAATTTCGAATGGAACATCTGCATTGCATGCAGCATGTTTTGCAGCAGGAATCGGAAAGGGAGATGAAGTAATTACAACTCCGCTTACGTTTGCCGCGTCGGCAAATTGTGTGCTTTATTGTGGGGGAACACCGGTATTTGCTGACGTCGATCCGAAAACTTATAATATTGATCCGGCAGATATTGAAAGAAAAATTACATCAAATACAAAAGCGATTATTGCAGTGCATCTGGCTGGACAGCCATGTGATATGGATGCAATTCATGAAATTGCAAGAAAACACAATCTGATTGTGATAGAGGATGGGGCACACGCTCTTGGTTCTGAATACAAAGGGAAAAAGGTAGGCTCATTGTCTGATATGACAACCTTCAGTTTTCATCCGGTGAAACCGATTACTACCGGAGAGGGTGGAATGATCGTGACAGATAATGAAAAATTTTACCAAAAACTGATGCTGTTTCGAAGTCATGGCATAACGAGAGATGAAAATCTTATGACCCACAATGAGGGACCCTGGTTTTATCAGCAATTATTTCTTGGATACAATTATCGTATGACGGATATCCAGGCGGCACTTGGATGCAGCCAGATGAAAAAACTGGATCGTTTTCTTGCAAAACGGCGGGAACTGGTAAAACGATATAATGAAGCATTTGCAGATTGTGAAAATATTGTAACGCCATATCAGCTTCCGAATACAAACAGTGGATGGCATTTATATATTGTTCAGGTGAAAAACTGTGATCGGAAGAAAGTTTTTGAAGGATTAAGAGAGCAGGGCATTGGGGTAAATGTACATTATATTCCGGTTTATCAGCATCCATATTATCAGGAGAATGGATATAAGGGTGTATGTTGTAAAAATGCTGAAGAGATTTATGCGCATATAATAAGTTTACCACTTTATCCGGGACTTACGGATGAAATGCAGGATAGGGTGATTAGGCTGGTAAAAAATTATATATAGATTAATGAGGTAGAACGATGAACAAAAATATAAAAATTGGGAATCGAAAAATTGGAAAAGATAGTCCTTGTTTTATTGTAGCTGAAATGTCAGGAAATCATAATATGGATTTTGACAGAGCTGTAACTATGATTCGAGAAGCAAAAAAAGCCGGAGTTGATGCGGTTAAGCTCCAAACGTATACGGCAGACACCATCACATTAGATTCTGATAAAAAATATTTTTTTACAGATGATGATTCATTATGGAGTAATATGACCTTATATGAATTATATAAAAAGGCATATACTCCATGGGAGTGGCAGCCTAAATTAAAGGATGTAGCGGATCAGGAAGATATATTATTGTTTTCATCACCGTTTGATTTGTCAGCAATAGATTTTTTGGAAAACATGGATGTGCCTGCGTATAAGATTGCATCATATGAAATTAATGATATTCCATTGATAAAGAAAGCTGCTCAAACCGGAAAGCCGATTATTATTTCTACAGGAATTGCGGAATTAGAGGATATCGATTTAGCTGTAAGAACCTGCAAAAATGTAGGAAATGATCAAATAATTTTATTAAAATGTACATCGGAATATCCATCTGTGTATGAGGATATGAATTTAAATATGATGAAAGGTTTACAATCGGTTTTTGGACAACCAGTTGGATTATCGGATCATTCCATGGGAGATGAAATAGCCATTGCAGCAGTTGCATTGGGTGCAAAAATGATTGAAAAACATTTTACACTTAAACGCTCTGATGGAGGCGTGGATTCTGAATTCTCAATGGAAATACAGGAATTGGCAGATATGGTTCAACACATTCGGCATGTTGAAGCGGCGCTGGGGGAAGGCGAATATAAATTGACATCCAAACAGGCTCTTGGGAAGCGGGTTTCCAGATCATTGTTCTCAACATGTGAGATAAAAGCAGGTGAAATATTTACAGCAGAAAATATTAAATCTGTAAGACCTGGCAATGGACTACATACTAAATACTATGAAGATATTTTGGGAAAAAAAGCAAAACATGATATAGAATATGCAGAGCCGATAAAGATGGATGATATAGAGTGGTAGGAAAATTATGTCAGAAAAAATGAATATGGATTCTATGAATTAAAGAATAAGCTGACAGCAAAAGAACAAGAAGAAAATTTTGTCGAAGAATACTATCAAAAGGAAGAGGGAGGACATGAAAAGGTTTATCCAAGCGAAGCACTGGAATTCTTTGAAAACAAAGCAACGCAAAGAGCATATGTGATCAGAAAGATCATTGGAAGCAACCGTAAATTAAAAGTTTTAAATATTGGATGCGGAGAGGGCTATTTACTCAAACATTTTATGGATGGAGGAAATGAAGTCTGTGGAATTGAATTTATTAAACAAATATACCAATTACTATGAAAATCCGGAAGTTGGAAAGGAATGTTGGAAGACAACATTTAATATTGAAAATATGCTCCATAATTTGTCTATGGAGAATACCATTGAGATAATGAAATTGTTTGGCGAAATGGAACTTGGCAGAGAATTATTAGGAATTTTCTGTATAGACGAAAAAGAGGATGAATAAAATGAAATGTTTAGCAATAGTTACAGCCAGAGGGGGGAGTAAAAGAATTCCTGGTAAAAATATCAGGGATTTTCTTGGAAAACCAATACTATCATATCCGATTAAATGTGCAATTGAAAGTGGAGCATTTGATGAAGTAATGGTTTCAACAGATAGTGAGGAAATTGCAGAAGTTGCAAAAAAATATGGGGCAAGGGTTCCATTTATGAGATCTAAGGAAACGGCAAATGATTATGCTACGACAGAAGATGTGATTATGGAAGTCTTAAAGTGTTATGAAGCGGAAGAAGTTCATTTTGATTATGTAGTATGTTTGTATCCTACAGCTCCATTTGTACGTGCAGAATGGATAAAAAATGGATTAGAAGTTATGCAGAAAACGCAGGCCAATATGTTGATGACAGTTGTTAAATATTCATTTCCACCACAACGTGGGATGATAAAGGATGGAGAGTATATAAAGTATAAGTGGCCGCAATATATGTTGAGTAGATCGCAGGATCTGGAAAATATATATCATGATGTTGGTCAATTTTATTGCTATAATGTTAAAGCTTTTATGAAGTTGAATGGATTGATAGAGGATAAGATTGTACCATTTGAAGTTGAAGAAGCAGAGGTGCAGGATATAGATACATATGAAGATTGGAAAATTGCAGAATTAAAGTACAGGATTCTGCGGGGGCAGGAAGGAAATGAATAAAAAAGATTTAAAGGTTATTATGCTTGGGGCTGGCCCTTTACAAGTTCCTGCAATTAAAGAGCTTAAAAAAATGGGAATACCAGTGTGTTGTTTTGATTATGATCCGAATGCAGAAGGGTTTAAATATGCGGATGAACATAAAATCATTAGCACTGTAGATGTTGAATCTATTTGCAAGGAACTCATAAAAGAAACGGACTTTGTTCTTATGACATCTACAAGTGATGCACCGGTACGGGTGATAAGTGAAGTGAGCGAAAAGTTAGGTATACCATGTGCACTTTCGTATAGAGATGCTTGTGCTGTAACAATTAAAAGCGAGATGCGCAAAAGGCTTCAGGAGCATCATATAGCTATTCCACAATTTTATGTCATTGATAAATGGGAAAAACTTAAGGATGTATATAGAAATTTCTTAAAACAAAATTGTATTATTAAACCAACAGATAGTGCTGGGAGCCGTGGTGTTAAACTTTTGGAAAAAGGAATGCAAGATGATCAGCTGCAAAGTGAGTATGAGACATGTAAAAAAAATTCTAAAAATGGAATTATCATTGCGGAAGAAATTATGGATGGACCTGAAGTGAGTGTTGAATCGCTTACGATAAATGGGCATACAGATATTTTGAATATTACAGATAAGGTAGTGTGCAGTAGACCATATTTTGTAGAAATTGGACATGTTGAACCAAGCAGATTATCCTACGATATCAAAAAGCAAATAGAAAATATTACAATAAGTGCCATAAATGCAATGAATATAAAAAATGGTCCTTCGCATACAGAAATTATTGTGACCGAAGAGGGACCAAAAATTGTTGAAATAGCTGCAAGGTTGGGTGGAGATTATATCACTTCAAAACTAGTGCCCTTATCAACTGGGGTTAATATGGTTGAAAAATCTATACAAATTGCATTACAACAAGAAGTTGAATATGAAATAGAAAAATATGATGGAGCTGCAATTCGTTTTTTAGGTTGTGATTGTGAAGGGACAATCAAGAATATTAAAGGAGTGGATAAGGCTTTAGCAGTTAAGGGAATTTATGAAGTGAAAATTGATGCAAGAATAGGGCAGAAAGTAAAACCACTGCATTCAAGCAATGATAGAATAGGTTATATTATTGCAAAAGGGGAAACTGCAGCACAAGCATGGGAGCGTGTAGAAAAAGCATATGGTTATATCCAGATAGAAGTAGCAAAATAGTTATTTACGAGGTTAAAGAGTATTGCAAAAGGAAATCGGAAGCTTTTATGAGAGTGTAGATCATATCGATATGAATAATGATGATGTATCTTTAAGACAGTGGCTTATAGAGAATTCAGGGCATGAAAATATTGAATTTGTATCTTCTGGAAGAGATGCAATATCGTATGTTTTAGAACAAATTGAATGTAACAACGAAAAAGAAAAAATATGTATGTTACCAATGTATACATGTGATTCGGTGATTATTCCATTTCAAAAAGCAGGGTGGAGTACATATTTTTATCCAATAGACAAAAAATTTGAAACCGATCGAAATGAATTCCAAAAACTGTTGTCAGATATTAAACCTAAGGTTTTATTAATGCATACCTATTATGGGATAGATAATTTAAGTAATGTCAGAGATATTATTAGTGAATATCAGAAAAATAAAAAAATAATATTTATCGAAGATATGACGCAATCGCTTGCATTGATGCACAGAAGTCAAATTGCGGATTATTGTATTGGGAGTTTGCGAAAATGGTTTCCAATACCGGATGGAGGATTTGTCTCATCCAATAATTATCTAAAAAAGGGTATTCGTGCAGAAAAAAGTGATTTTATTATTTTGAAAAAAAAAGCACAGGACTTAAAACTTCAATATTTAAAAAATAAGAGTGATATTAGTAAAAATGAAATATTGAATATGAATAGGAAAGCAGAAGAAATACTGGATCAGAATGCAATGGTATGTTCAATGTCCGATTATTCACATAATATATTAAAAGTGTTTGATTTTAAGGAAATGCTGCACAGGCGAAATGAAAATGCAAAATATTTAATAGATCAAATAAAAAAAATGAGAAAGATACAGACTTTTATAGATGTACAGGATGAAAGTCCGTTATATGTACCAATCTTTGTTGAGGACAGGACGAAATTACAGAAATATTTGATAAGTAAAGATATATATGCACCCGTATTATGGGAAATCCCACCATGTGTACATGGAGTTTTACAGTACAAAACAGAATATGTTTATAGTCATCTTCTGGCGTTGCCTTGTGATCATAGATATTTAATAGACGATATGAAACGTATTAGTCAGGAACTTTTGCAATATGATATGGAGCTGAAATAGGATTATGGTTTTTATAAGAACTGATGCAAATAAAAAAATAGCAACTGGACACTTAATGAGATGTATTAATATAGCATTCGAAATAGAAAAATTAGGGGAAACGGTTGTTTTTTTATTTCAGGATGATGAATCAGTCGAAATATTAAATAACCGATTTGATTATAAATTGCTTAATCAAGAAAGAAAAGTTGAAATTAAGGAATTATCGATGATTTTAGCCAATGAGGTGAACCCAAAATTATTGTTGGATTCCTATTTATTTGATGCAAAGTATATGCAAAGTTTTGCACATTTAGCAAAACTTATAACATTTGATGATATGTTTGCAGAAAAATTTCCCGTAGATATATTGATAAACTATAATTTATATTATAAATTTTTTGACTATAAAAAAAGATATAATAGTCAGGAAACAAAGTTATTATTGGGTGGAAAATATGTTCCTGTTAGGGAAGAGTTTCAAAATATTTTGCCACCTCAGATTAAAAGAAGAGCAGATAAAATTTTATTGATTTCCGGAGGAGGAGATCAATATCATATGCTTTATAATATTATAAAGGATTTTTCAAGAAAAAGTGATTTCCTAAATTATGAATTTACAATAATTGCAGGTGTTTTTAATGATGACATAAATAGACTATATGATTTTGAAAGAAAATATAGTAATGTCAATCTTTTTGTAAATACTAATAATTTAGCACAGATAATGAAACAAATGGATATTGTTGTTTCAGCTGCGGGAACAGTATTATATGAAGCTTGTTGTGTAGGGGTACCTACAATTTTTTTCTCTATGGCAAAGAATCAGGAAAATGATTCTAAATCTTTTTCGTTGAATGACACTATGTATTTTGCAGGAGATGTGCAAAAGGATAAACCAGAAGTGATAGATAACATAATAAACATCATAGGTAAACTGTCTATTGATTGGGAAGAGAGAATATGTATGCAAAAAAAGATGAAAAAATTGATAGACGGTAAGGGTGTTGTCCGTATTGCAAAAGAAATAGTTGAGGGATAGATTAAATGGATAATGGTAAAAATATAACGATATCAATAGTGTGCCTTTTTGAGAAAATAAGTCAATATTCGATGCAAACATATTTTATGAAATTTGGAGAGATAGAAGAAACACTAAAAGAATTAGAAAATAATTTTAAAACTATGTCTCTGAATGAACAAAATATAGTTTTGAATGAAATGATGAACCTAATAAAGAATGCAGTTCCATGGATTAAGGTACACATGTTATCGTTCTGTATGTGGGTTAGCCATCATGAAAAATATGCTTTAAAATTATTAGATTATATTTTAAATGCAAGTTACGATGAAATTGGAGAATATAATAAATTAAGTCATTTCTGGCAAATAAGTGCGGTGCAGTTTTTAAATCAAAATTTTCAAACGATAGATATAAATAAAAAATTAGATTTATTATATGTGGAACTTTTTCAGGTATTCAAAAATGCCTTTGACCTTGAGAAAAGCGTTTATATTCCATGGGAAGAACGTAATCATGATTTGGTAATTGTCTTTTCATCACAAGTTCTTGGAATGGAGCATGCGCCCACCAAAACGTTATTGGATAGGTGTTATGTTTTAAAAAAACAGTTAAAAAAAGAAGTGATTATTATTAATACGGCAATGCAAATGCCTGCAAAGGGACAAGCACCTTTTTATAGATTGTCAAATGCAACATATGCAGATGAATTAAGCCAGATTGATCATTTGGAATTTAAGGGAGAAACATTTGAATTTTATCAGTGTGAAAATAAGATGCCGGATCTTGATATTATAGCTTCTGTTATTCGTAGGATAAAATCAATGAAACCAGAATTGATTATTAGTATAGGTGGATGCGATATTTGTGCGGATTTATGTGGATTATTTATTCCACAAGTAACAATAAGCACTGTATTCTCTAAAATAGCTATTTCTTGTGGAAAGTATCAGATGGTTGATAAAAAATTGTCAATAGAAGATAAGGAGGAATTAGCTATTTTAGGTGTAGACCCACAAAATGTAAAAAGGACAACTTTTACGTTTTCTTTTAAAGAACAGACGCATAATTATACAAAAGAACAATTGGGAATAGACGGTTCAAAATTTGTTATTCTTATAGTTGGTTGGAGATTGGATCAAGAGATTGATGATCAATTTTTGGATATGATAGATCAAATTTTACAACAAAAGAAAAATATACAAATAGTATTTATGGGAAAATTTGATACGTATAAGGAAAAAATACAAAAATATGAGGAGATTGAAAAAAATAGTATTAATTTAGGAAAGCAAGAGGATGCTCTTGCAGTAGTAGAATGTTGTAATTTATATGTAAATCCTCAAAGACGTGGTGGAGGTAGCTCTGCAGCGGAGGCTTTGTATAAGGGATTACCTGTTGTAACTTTGCCAATAGGAGATGTGGCTGTTGTAGCAGGGAGAACATTTTGGGTCAAAAATTATGCTGATATGAAAACACAAATTATTAAATACGATATAGATACAGAGTATTATAGAAATAATTCACAAAAGGCAAAACGGAAGGCAAAAAAATTGTTAGATGGCAATGAATTTGTTAAAGGGATAGAAGATATAGTTACAAAGAAAGATTAATAAAGCGCGAGGTGAAATGAAATGTACGAAGAATTAAAAAATCTAGAAAGTAAATTTAAAATGAGTGAGTTTCCATTAAATGTAATTGTAGAACCGGGAAATTACTGTAACTTAAATTGTACTACATGTGCAAATAATAGACTTACACGTCCAAAAGGACAAATGAATATTTTATTATATAAAAAAATTATTGATGAAATTGCTAGGGAAAACCCATATACACGTGTATGGTTAGATTTTTATGGGGAACCATTACTGCAACGATTTAAGATCTATTATATGATAGATTATGCTCGAAAAAGAGGATTAAAAAATATAGAATTAAATACAAATGGCACTTTATTGGATGAAGAAATGGCAGAAATGCTATTAGATTCACAAATAAGTTTTATTAGTATTGATTGTGATGGTTTTTCAAAAGAGACTTATGAGAAAATTCGAGTTGGAGCTAATAGAGATGTTACATATGCTAATATAGAATATATATTAAAACGAAAAAGACAACTCAAATTGGATAAACCAATCATTGAAGTAAAGGTTATGGAAATGAATGAAAATAAAGATGAAATTAAAGATATTATAAATTATTGGAGAGAAAAAGGAGCGTGGACAACTACAAGACGACTCATTTCATGGGCGGGAATGTGTGACAGTATTCGTCCAGAAGCAAAAACGGAACGCATTGCTTGCGGAAATGCTGTAGGTATTTTGCCGATTACGTGGGATGGTAAAGCTGTTAATTGTGTAATGGATGTTGATGCTAAGTATGTATGTGGAGATGTAACTCAGGAATCGATTAAAGATATATGGTTACGTAGAAATCGAAATATGGTATCAAAACATATGGAACATAAATTTGATGAACTTCCTGATATATGTAAAACATGTACGGATTGGACAATTATTGGAGAAGAACGTTTTGACGAAAAAGGTAATCCGATTCAAAAAAATTATGAACATAACGATAATATGTTGAGTGAATAAAAATGAAAAAAAAATTAGTGATTATTGGTAATGGTACATACGCTGCTATGATGAAACGCTATATTGAACTTACAGGATTTGGTATGGTGTATGCGTTTGCTGTAGAAAAACAATATATAAGTGAATCTAAATTTTGTGATATTCCGGTGGTGTCAATTGATAAACTTTGCGAATGTTATCCAATAGCGGATTTTCAATTGATTATGGGTATAGGGTATTTAAAAATGGGCTCTGTGAGAAAGAAGATCTATGAGAAATGTAAAAGCCTTGGATATAAATTTGCAAATTATATTCATCCAACAGCCATTATCTCTTCAAATGTTGTTATTGGGGAGGGAAATAACATTTTAGAAGGTGTTATTATAGAAGAGAGTGTTTGTATTGGAAATGCAAATTTATTTTTTGGGGGAAGTTTAATTGCACATGAGACAGTAATAGGAAGTTTTAATACTTTTTCAGTAAAATCTGTTGTTGCTGGTGTCGCAAAAATCAAAGATAATTGTTTTATAGGGGCGGCTTCTACTGTTAGGGATCATGTTATTTTAAACGATTATGCATTAATAGGAGCATCTGCATATGCTTTCAAAGACATTCCGACATATGGAGTTGTTGTTCCTTCACCAAGTACTATTTTAGATGGGAAAAAAAGTATAGAATATTTCTAATTTGAGGGTCGATTTATGAGAAAAACAATATTAGTAACTGGTGCATTTGGATTTATCGGGAAATATGTTATAAAAAAACTTTTAACTCAAAATTATAATATTATTATATTAACGCATACAAAAGGCAATGATATGCAAGAAAATGTGCGGTTAATAGAAGCAGATATTTCTGATAAAAACATGGTGGTAGATGTTTTGAAAAAAATCAAACACTGTGATATTTTTATTCATTTAGCGGCAAATTTAAAAATGAATGCCGGAGACCAAACAATTTCTGTAAATTGTAATGGAACATATCATTTAATACAACTTGCGACAATGTTAGAAGTTGAAAAATTTATTTATATTTCTAGTATTCCTGTAATAGGATCACCAAAAATTATTCCAATTACAGAGCAGCATCCGGTTGTCCCTGAAAGCCTTTATCATATTTCAAAATATATGGGAGAAATGATGTTAAATGCATTGGGGGGGGATTCTATGAAAAAAGTCATATTGCGTATACCGTCTCCAATTGGAGTGGGGATGAATTCAACAAATTTTTTATCGGTTTTATTTGACAAATGTTTGAGCAATCAAGATATTGAACTATTCGGGCAAGGGTTACGTATACAAAATTATATTGATGTACGAGATGTGGCAGAGGCAATAAATCAAGTGATTGAATATCCAAATTCAGATTTATTTCTCATTGCTGGCTCTAAAAGTATTTCCAACAAAGATCTCGCTTTTTTGTGTAAAAGAATGACAAATTCATCTTCAAAAATTATATGGGGAGAAAAAAGCGATCCAGATGAAAAAAAGAAATGGATTATTTCAACAGATAAAATCTCTCAAAAGCTTCACTTTGTTCCTAAATATAGCTTAAATGATACATTGATGTGGATTTATAGAAAAAGAATGGAAGTATTTAAATAATGAAATTACTGGTTTTTTCCGATATTCACGGGAATTCATATGCTTTGGATGCATTCCTTTTTAAAATACATAAACTTGAATTTGATAAACTTATTTTTTGTGGAGATATATTTGGGTATTATTATAATCAAAAGGATATTATAAAAAAATTAACTAATTTAAAAAATATGATATGGATACAGGGAAATCATGATAATTATTTCTTACATATATATTATGACAATATAGACCCACTATATTATATTCAGAATTATGGACACTCTTATCAAAATATTCGTTCTGTTTATAATGATAAAGATGCGGCCATTATTGCGAGTCATTCATCTCATAATGTAATACAGGCTGATGGATGCAGGGTTGGAATTTTTCATGGGACACCTGATGATTATTTGGAGGGTAGGCTTTATCCAAATACACCTATAAATAATAGTATTGCCTATCAAAATTTCGATATTGTAGTTTTAGGACATACGCATTGCCGAATGGTTCGTATGGAGGGATCTACATTAATTGTTAATCCAGGTTCTCTTGGCCAACCGAGGGATGGAAGTGGATATAGCTATTGTATTATTGATACTGAATGTAAAAACGTTACTTATGATAATGTTTATTTTGATAAAAATCTTTTATATAATCAGATTGATTTTTATGATCCAACGTTAAATAAATTAAAAATGGTGCTTGAAAGGTAATAGGAATGAGAAAGATATTAGTCACGGCTATTAGTGGGGATATAGGAAATGGAATTTTAAAAATATTGAGTGCATCAAAAGATTGTGTATTATATGGATGCGATGTAAATGATATGGCAATTGGAATGGATATGGTGCATTCGTTTTGGAAATGTAAGTATGCAGTCGAAGAAGGATATATTGAGCAGATGCTGGAAAAGTGTAAAAAATATCATATTACGCATCTTATTCCTGTCAATGAAAGAGAGATAGAGGTGATAGCGGCATCCAGAAACTTGTTTGAAAAATTGCAAATAAAATTGGTGATTCAAAGTGAAAATGTATTAAAAATATGTTTGGATAAATATATGACATTTTTATTTTTAAAGAAATATGATTTTAGTGTCCCTAATACTTGGCTATCACCAGATGAAATTTTGGATGCAGATATTAAATATATATGTAAACCAAGAAAATCGAATGGATCAAAAAATATTTTCATCTTTTCACAAAAAGAGGAAATAATGAACATGGATATTAATCAATGTGTTATACAAGAATATATTGAAAGTGACAATGAATACACAGTTGGAGTATTTCACTATAAAAATATTTTGAATGTAATTTCATTTAAAAGAAAATTGAAAAATGGATATAGTGATAAAGTTGAATTAGTCGATAATGAAAAAATTTATGAACTTGTAGAAAAGATCGTAATGGTATTGCCATTTGAAGGATATTTAAATGTTCAGTTGAAAGAAAGGAATGGAATTTTTTATATTTTTGAAATAAATGCTAGAATATCTGGAACTGTACGGTTTCGAGATATGCTTGGGTTTCATGATTTGCTTTGGTGGTTGGACATCCTTGATGGAAAAGAAATTTTAAAATATGTATGTCCATATTCAGTTGCAATTGGTATGAGAGAATTGAATGAAAAATTTTTGGTTTTAAAAAAATAATATTTAGGAGTGTTAAATGGAGTATTTATCACCAATTAAGTGGATTCAAGAAGTAACACAAAGTTGTTTGGACTATATAACATATATGGAACATAATGAAAAATTATTAACATATGTTACAACTTTAAGGGAGGCATTTGAAAATTTTCCGGAGAATGAAAAACATAAAATACATATGTTACTGATGGAAAAATTTGAGGTTAAAGACAGTGTTCTTATTTTATCATACATTATAAATGTAGTACACATTGAGGAATTTATAACAGATGTTGCAAAACAAATTTATATAGGAGATTATGACTGCTTAACAAAAATTATGTTAGAAATACAGTTAGTATTTCATGAAAATACAGATCGCCAGTTACAACACGATATACATCATAAAAATATTATAGAATTAAAAAGTAATTTGAAGATGAAGTACTCATACATTCCCATAAGTAAAAGAGATAAGAAGAAAATTGTGATTATTACAGAGCAATTGTTGCCAAATTGCTATCATGCACCTACTTTGATGACACTGGAATCAGCATATGTGCTTCAAAAATATTTTGATTATGAGGTGAGGATTATTACTTGTACAAGTAATAAACGGCTGGCACCAACGGTTTGGATAGAAGTACAGGGGTTTAATTCAAGTGGAAGTGGTTACCAACAATGGTCATATAAAGGGATGGAAATATCTGTTTATCAATATCCAATGGATTCTTGTACAATAAATGATTATAAAGAGATGCTTCAAAAAATATATCAGTATAATCCATTATTTGTTTTAAATATGGGGGTAAATAATCCAATTTCAGATTTGCCACATTTTTTTACTACTGTAGTTGCAAGAGATATGTCAACGCAAGTACCAGTTTCTGAGGCTGATATTGTGATATTAGGAGGTTCTTGTATCGAAGAAGATGAAGCAATAAAAGAATTAGATTGGTCTCAAAAGCAAATAGTAATGGAACAAAAATTCCCTGTAATTGTAAATAAATCAGATCATATTTTTACGCGAAGGGAATTAAATCTTCCAGAGGACAAGTTTTTGGTGTGTATCGTTGGAAATCGTTTAGATAAAGAAGTTGACAAGGAATTTATATGTTATATGAATTCTATTCTCTCAAAAAGTAAAAAAATAGATTTTGTAATAATTGGAGATACTGAGAGGCTTCAATCGAAGTTCTCCCAGACAATATATGAGACACGAGTGCATTTTTTGGGGTTTTGTAAAGATCTAATAGGTGTATATCATATACTTGACTTATATTTAAATCCTAAGCGTTTAGGTGGAGGCTGGAGCAGTGCGATTGCATTACAGGCTGGATTACCGGTAGTAACATTGCCTAATTGTGATGTAGCATATAATGTGTCGGAAAATTTTATTGTATCTAATGAAAGAAAAATGGTAGAGACAGTTTTACGCTATGCTAGCGATGAACAATATTATAAAAAACAAGCTGATATGGCTAGAATTTGTTGTGCGAGAGAATCAGAAGAACAATCTATAGCATATATAACAGAATTATTAAATAAAGTTAAGGAGGCTATGTTTGATGATTAATTTTAATGAACCTGTTTATTTGGAAAAGAGTATGGAATATGTTAAAAAAGCAATTCTTGTAAATAAGCATTTAAATGGAGATGGAGAATTTTGTGCCATGTGCGCAAAATGGTTGGAAGACAGATTTCAATCAAAAAAAATAATGTTGACAACTTCTTGTACACATGGGTTGGAAATGGCAGCGTTACTTTGCAATATTCAGGAAGGAGATGAAGTGATTATGCCCTCTTATACTTTTGTGTCGACGGCAGATGCTTTTGTACTTAGAGGAGCTCATATTAAATTCATCGATATAGATCCTAAGACAATGAATATGAACGCAGATTTAATTGAAAGTGCCATTACAAAACGAACAAAGGTGATTGTTCCTGTTCATTATGCTGGTGTAGGTTGTGATATGGACAAAATAATGGATATTGCAAAAAATCATCATCTTCTTGTTGTTGAGGATGCTGCACAGGCAATGATGTCAACTTATAAAGGAAAATATTTGGGAACAATTGGCGACTTTGGATCTTATAGTTTTCATGAAACGAAAAATTATACTATGGGAGAGGGGGGGACTATTAATATAAATAACCAGAAATATATTGAACGAGGTGAAATCATACGTGAAAAAGGAACGGATCGTGCACGCTTTTTTCGTGGAGAAGTGGATAAATATTCATGGGTAGACGTAGGATCGTCCTATCTACCGAGTGAACTTAATGCAGCATATCTTTATGCGCAACTAGAAGTAGCAGATCAAATAAATAAAAAGAGACTTACTTTATGGAATAATTATTATAATGGGCTGTATGATTTGGCAAATCAAGAATACATTGATTTACCATATATTCCTAAAGAGTGTCAGCATAATGCGCATATGTTTTATATAAAATTAAAAAATTTAGAGCAGAGGACGGAAATGTTAAATTATCTTCGGGAGAAGGGAATTTATGCTGTTTTTCATTATGTTCCATTGCATAATTCAAAAGCTGGAAAAAAATATGGAGAATTTGTGGGAGACGATGTGTTTACGACGAAAGAAAGTGATCGTTTATTGCGACTGCCAATGTTTTATAGTTTGCCAGTAGAAGTAGTGAATTATATTGTCGATTGTATTAGAGATTTTTTTATACATAAACCGGAATTATTCATTTCGTTGTGAAAGAGAATGTAGGACATATAGTTTATAGTTTTTACTTGACGGTAAATATTTGAGTATATATGAAAGTAAATTACTCCTTAATTGGAAAGGGATTGATACATGGGGGAAAAAGAGCCTGTTAGTATTATATTGCCAACGTATAATAGGGGCAATATAATCCATAAAGCAATTGTGAGTGTATTGAGGCAATCATATACAAATTTTGAATTACTTATTATAGATGATGGTTCTACTGATCAGACAGAACAAGTAGTAGGATCTTACAATGATAAGAGAATTTCCTATTATCGCATGCTGGAAAATGGTGGGCAGTCAAAAGCTAGAAATTGTGGTATGCAGATAGCGAAATATGATTATTTTGCATTTGAAGATAGTGATGACTTATGGAGACCGGAGAAACTCGAGGCGCAGATGAATGTGATAAAGAATGCAGCTTCGGATGTGGGTATGGTTTATCATAAATTTCGATATGACCTGGGCGAAGGCCGCAGTATGACACTTCCAGACCAGAAGATTCCATTGGAAAACAAAAGCGGAGATATTTATAGGCAGCTTTTATGGGATAATCTTGTGGGAATGCCGACCATATTGATAAAGAAAGAATGTGTAGAAGCTGTGGGAGGAATGGATGAATCCCTGCATTGTCTGGAAGATTACGACTTTGCCCTTCGTATAGCAAAAAAATACAAGGCTATATTTCTAGATGAAATTTATGTGGATGCAAATTATTCTGTAACAGGAGTATCCGGAGGTGACAATAGCCAGTATCTGATTGCAAGTTGTATGCTGCTTGCAAAGTACAAAGCAGATTATCTTGCAACAGATACTTTTAATCATAGGTTAGAGGTGATCTTAAGAGATGCAGATCGTCTTGGCGTTACAGAAAAAATAGTACAATTATTGGAAAAACTATTACAGTAAAATGTTATTTTACACACCAGTCATCTTTTGCATAAGGAGCTTGGGATGCAGCCCAGTCAAACGGAACATCTTTACTGCAATAGCGGCATGTACGCATAGGGGTAATCAGACGTTTTTGAATTTCCCATCCATCAAGACCGGATTCGTATAAGTCAATCCCCTCATTTTCAGGAAGGGTTTCATGGAAATACTCGTTAAAATAATGTGCTACAAATGGCTGGCAGCAGGCAGCCATTTTACCTTTGGCAAGAAATGTACAATTTCTTCTGATGCATTGTGGGAAGATTTCCTTTTCGTCGGAATTACCTTGTGGATTCAGATACTTTGAAAAGCATTCTTTTCCTTCGCGGAGTTCAGCGGAAAGGGAATGTTCCTGCACAAAAGTAATGATTTTGTTTCGGTCAAGACATGTATAATCAGAAATACTGATATGGACACGATTTTCTTTTATTATTTGTATCAGAGGTGCTTTTATACTTAAAAGAAGCAGTCCGTTTGTAACAATTATAATACGTGTATAAGGAAATATTTTATGTATAGCAGTAATATAATCCCCGATTTCTGGATTGAGTAAAGGTTCTCCACCTAAAAGATAAAAGTTATGAATCTGGGAAAAATAAGCAGCTAATTGCTTTAAGTCACAAATAAATTGTTCTTTATCCGCGAAAACAGGTGCAGGAACCAGATTAGAAAAATGGCTGCAGCCTTTGCAGTTTAAATTACAGTGATCTGCTAAATGAAATTCTATCTGCATGAGTTCCGGTAAAACCTCGTGGTATGGATACAGGATAGAGTCAGACTCAATGGATTCGTTAAACTCCAGTTTGCGAAAAATAATGCTGGGAATAACATAGATGTCCTGAATGCCCAGATTTTCAAGAAGCTGGAAGTAATACGGATTTTCTCCCTGTATATTAATAACACCATCAATCTGGTGGTTGTGATACAGATTAGCTGTTTCGTCTAAGGTGTAAGTGACGGGTGAAGAAGCAAATTGTCCCAGGTCAAGACTGGAAAGTCCAATGACGAAAATATCAGGACGATAGGTTTGAAGTAATTGTATGCATGGATTCCAATTTTGTATATCTCCGAATAAAATAAGGTTCATTTTTTGATCTCCCATGAAAACATGTTATAAATATATATCGGAGAAAAATGCAAAAATATAAATGATATTAAAAAAAATAATAAAATAATACATATTACCTATATAGTTTATGAAGAGTTTGTGGATTGACGCATTTGTATTTGTGTAGGATTATTGTTGATTTGTGTATGTAGAAAACTATTGTGGAAATAGAGCAAAAATATGATTTAAAAAATAACATTTAATTTAGTAGTGGGGAAAAGGTGAATAAAACTAATGAATTTTACAGAAGATTTTTTCAAAAAAGAAACAAGGCAAGGTTTTGAAATCTCAGAAATGATGAAACGTGCATGGGCTGCCCAGATGGAAGTTTTACAGGTTGTGATAGAGATTTGTGAGAAAAATCAATTACAATATTTTGCAGACTGGGGAACCCTGTTGGGAGCAGTACGGCATCAGGGATTTATTCCGTGGGATGACGACATTGATATTTGTTTAAAGAGAGAAGACTATAATCGTCTGATCCGGATATTACCGGAACAGCTTCCGCACGGTTTTGTTATGGCAGGAATGTATGCGCAAACAGAACGGTTGCGTCTGGCAGCAGAAGTACCGCAGCTTCGGGTTATGGCAGATGAAACTTTGTGGGATTTTAATGATTATATGCAGTATTTTCATGGATTTCCTTATCAGAGAGCAGGGATCGATATTTTTCCTTTGGATTACATACCGGTGGATGAAGAACTGGCAAATATACAAAAAGTGATCATTCAGCAGGGAAATACACTTTTAGAAAATTGGGCACAGTTGGAAATGGCGGGTTCGTTAGAAGCTGCAATAGAAAAGTTTGAAGAAGTGTGTAATGTAAAATTAGATAGAAAAGATGATATCAGGAATGCCATCTGGAAATTGACAGATGCGGTGGCTTCTTTGTATCGTGAAGAGGAATCGGAATATCTGACAAACTATGCATTTTGGATTACGATGGATCATTATAAGATGAAAAAAGAATGGTATGATGAGGTTGTTATGCTTCCATTTGAAAATATGGAAATTGCAGCTCCTGCAAAGTACCATGAGGCGTTGACGGCACAGTTTGGAGATTATATGGTACCGGTACAGGGCAAGGCAGATCATAGTTATCCATTTTACGGACATATGGAGGGCGAATTGATAAAACAGATTCGTGCAGTCGGTTTTCAGGGAAGTGTAGAGGAGTTTTGTCAGGAAGTTTCCAGTGGAAGATTGAGAGTATAATTTCTGGAGGGACGGAAAATAGGGATGAATGAGTGGAACAGGATATGGGCAAATAGAACAGTAGATGTTGCAATCTCAGATGATAGTTTTGATATGTTCTGTAAACTGAAAAAGGCAGATGGATTTGATACGCAGGATATAAATGGATATTACGAAGCTTTTTTTGAAGAATGGAATAAGATGGAGAATCGAATAGAGCAGCTTGCCGGAAATGTTGCAAGTGTGTATGAGGTTGGTTGTGGAAGTGGAGTGAATCTGTATTTGTATCAGCAATTGAAAAAGCAGGCTATCGTTGGCGGGTGTGATTATTCGGAAACATTGGTTCAACTGGCGGGTAGAGTAATACAGACAAAAGATTTGCGGTGTATGGAAGCGGATTGTATTTCTGCAGAGCCTAAGTATGATCTGGTGTTGGCAGATAGTGTGTTTCAATATTTTCAGAATCCGGAATATGGGATGCGTGTGCTGGAAAAAATGTGGGAAAAAGCAAATAAAATAGTTGTGATTACAGAAATACATGATGAAGAAAAGAAGGAAGAACACTTAAATTTCCGCAGACAATGTGTAGAAAATTACGATGAAAAATATAAGGGGCTGGATAAAACTTTTTACACAAAAGAAATGTTTCAGAAGTTTGCAAAAAAGACAGGGGCGGAGTGTCGGATTGTCAAACCGGAAAATGAACTGTATTGGAATAATAAATATGTATTTGACTGTTATTTGATTAAGTAAAGGAGAAACCGAATGCAGGCAATTATTTTGGCCGCAGGTATGGGAAAACGCCTGGGGGAGCTTACAAAAAATAATACAAAATGTATGGTGGAAGTGGACGGAGTGCGTCTGATTGAGCGTGCACTTCGTATTCTGGATCGGAAAAATCTGAATCGAATCATCCTTGTAGTTGGATATCAGCATGAAAATCTGATGTCTTTTGTGAACTCGTTAGGATTTCAGACACAAATTGAATTTATCATAAATGAAGTATATGATAAAACCAATAACATCTTTTCACTTTCGCTGGCAAAAGAACAGATGACAGAGGATGATACTTTATTACTGGAGTCAGATCTGATTTTTGAAGAACGTCTGATAGATATGCTGCTGGAGGATAAGAGGGATTCTCTGGCACTGGTGGACAAGTTTGAAAGCTGGATGGATGGTACCTGTATTGTGGTGGATCAGGGCGATAACATCACGGATTTCATTCCGGGCAAGTTATTACAATATCGCGAAAAAGAACAGTATTATAAAACGGTAAATATTTATAAATTTGGTGCTGATTTTTCGAAAAATGTATATGTACCGTTTTTGGAAGCGTATGCCAAAGTTATGGGAAATAATGAATACTATGAGGCGGTTATCAAATTGATCCTGTTATTGGACAAGAACACAATGAAAGCCAAACGTCTGCAGGGGGAACTGTGGTACGAAATTGATGATATACAGGATCTTGATATTGCACAGACGTTATTTATTGAAGATGATACGCAGCGTTATCAATATTTGATGAAACGATATGGTGGGTATTGGAGATTTCCACATCTGCAGGATTACTGTTATCTTGTAAATCCTTATTTCCCAACCAGACGGATGCAGGAAGAAATGGAATCTAATTTTGATATCTTAATGCGGCAGTATCCGTCAGGCATGGAAGTAAACAGCCTTTTGGCTGCAAAATGTTTTCAGCTGCATGAGGAACATGTGGTATTGGGGAATGGTGCCGCGGAGCTGATTAAGTGTTTGTTGGAAGAACTGCATGGAATATTGGGAGTGATCCGGCCAACATTTGAAGAGTATGCCAATCGGTGGGCTTCAGAATGTGTGGTGTATGATTGCACACAGGATGATTTTACATATAATGCACAACAGTTAATTACGTTTTTCTCTGAGCATCCGGTGGATACGCTGGTACTGATTAATCCGGATAATCCTTCCGGATATTATATGGGACAGCCGGAGATTGCAGCCTTACTGCAATGGTGTAAAAAAGAAAATAAAAATCTGATTGTGGATGAAAGTTTTTTTGATTTTGCAGATGAAGAAAATGCATCGTTATTATCAGAAAGTATTCTGAGTGAAAATCCAAATTTATATGTGGTAAAAAGTATATCCAAATCATATGGGGTACCGGGACTTCGGCTTGGAATATTGGCAAGTGGAGATGCAGATATGATCGGATGTCTGAAGAAAAGAGTATCTATCTGGAATATTAATTCTATGGCAGAGTTTTTTATGCAGATACTGGATAAATATAAGGTGGATTATGAGAATTCCCTTCGAGAGTTAAAAGCAGAGAGAAAGCGTTTTTTTGAGGGTTTGCGACAGATTAAATCGCTGAAAGTTTATCCATCACAGGCAAATTATTTTATGTGTGAACTTCTGGATGGATATACCAGTAAAGAATTGGCGGGAAAACTTTTGAAGAAGAATGTGCTGATCAAGGATCTGACAGGTAAAATAAAAAACGGCAGACAATATATTCGAATTGCGATTCGCACAGGAGCTGAGAACCAAAGTTTAGTTCAACTGTTGAAAGAGGAAATGCAGTGAAACCAATTTTATCTGTATGTATTATTACAAAAAACGAAAAAGAAAATTTAAAAAAGTGCATTACAGCATTAAAAAAAGATTTGTTTGAAATTATAGTTGTGGATACTGGTTCTAACGACGGAACACAACAAATGCTGGAACAAATGAAAAATGTCCAGTTGGAACACTTCACGTGGTGCAATGATTTTGCCGCCGCAAAAAATTATGCCATCTCCAAAGCCTCCAACGACATGGTTATGGTCATAGACAGCGATGAATATCTCGATCAGATAGATATTCCTGCGCTGGAACAGATGATTCGGAAAAATCCGGATAAAGTAGGTAGAATAAAGCGCAGAAATACCTTTGAGCACAATGAACAGAAACCGGAAAACCGGGAGTGGATCAACCGCATTTTCTCACGAAAGAGGTTTCATTACGAAGGCAGAATTCATGAGCAGGTAGTGGCGCTGGATGGAAGTGAGGATTACGAAACCTATCAGGCACCGGTGACCATATTGCACAGCGGATATGATCTGCCGGAGGAAGAACGAAAGAAAAAAGCGAGACGTAATATTGAACTTCTGAATCAGGAACTGCAGGGGCTGACACAGTCTGTTCTGGGCGAAACAGGGCAGAAGGATTGTCTCACAAAGATTGCAGATTGTATGAAAGCGAATGATTCATTTGCAGTAAAGTTTCAGGAGGATACCCGCATTCCGTATGTTTTGTATCAGTTGGGAAAAAGTTATTATATGGCTGCGGAGTATACGAAGGCATGTGCTTATTTTGACTGTGGATTGTATTTTGATCTGAATCCCAGACTGGAATATGTGATCGATATGGTAGAGACATATGGTTATGCATTACTGAATTCGGGACAGGCGGATCATGCACTGTTTCTGGAAAATATTTATGAGGAATTTGGAAATACTGCAGATTTTAAATTCCTGATGGGACTCATTTATATGAACAATGAAATGTTTGAGGCGGCAGTGGAAGAATTTAAAAAGGCGTTAAAGATGCCGGAGGGACGTGCCAGGGGAGTTAATTCTTATCTTGCCTGCTATAATATTGGTGTGATCTACGAGTGTCTGGGGCAGATGACAGAGGCCGAGCAGTATTACAACAGATGTGGGGGATATGAGCCTGCAGAGAAAAGATTAGAAAATATGAAAAAATAAATGCTATTTACAAATATCCTCCCACAGACGTATAATAGAAATACGCCTAAAGGAGGATTTTTTTATTGAAAAAGCAATTATTTCATGGATCGGATCATATAATTGAAACTCCGATATATGGAGTTGGGAAAAAACACAATGATTATGGACAGGGCTTCTACTGTACCGAATATATTGCCTTGGCAAAGGAATGGGCGGTATCGGAGGAAAAAGACGGATATGTTAATGAATATGAGATAGAGACAAATGGCCTGCATATTTTAAATATAAATGATGGCAGCTTTACCTTGTTACACTGGATGGGGCTTTTGTTGAATAACCGCGCGTTTGTATTGGCAACACCGCTGGAAAGGGAGGCAAAACGGTACATTACCGATTGTTTTCCAGTTCCATTAGCAGGAGTGGATGTAATTATAGGATATCGTGCAGATGACAGTTATTTTTCTTATGCAAGGGATTTCATCAGCGGTGTTATATCGTACGAGCAATTAGGGAAAGCTATGCAGTTGGGAAGCCTTGGAGAGCAGTACTGCCTTAAAACGGAAAAGGCATTTCAGCATCTTAAATTTATAGCGAAAGAACACGTCCCTTCTGCCGAGTGGTATTCGAAAAAGATGTTGCGGGACCGGAATGCCAGAAACGGATATAAGGACATGGAAAAGGAAACCTATCACAGGGGGGAATTGTATATTTCCAGAATCATTGACGAGGAGAGGAAAAGCGATGATTTATTCTTACGATAAAGTATATTTAAGAATTGCACAGCGTGTACTGGGCGAGATGCTCAATTATGCCGTATATGATTGTGGATATGAGTTGAACGAGTATTATCGGCTTTTTACAGAATCTTCATACAGTGAGCGTTTTTCAAAAGGAGACCCATTTGTAATTGCGGGAATGTCAGGGGCAGAACTGGCCATTCGTGTGATGGATGTGCCGGATGACGAAATTGTTGCGCCGGGATATTATTTTGAAAAAAGCCCGGAATATTGGACCGGATGGTTGTTGGCATATTATCAATGGATGAGTGGGAAAACCTTTGCGGTGATACAAAAAGAAGTCCCAGTTGAGAAAATTCGTGATTTATATCATCCATATCATGAGATGGATATTACGCAGGGAGTGCAAAAATTAAGAGAGATTGCTCAGCAGAGCAGGGTAGAAAGTTATCTGAAGCTGTTACGGAAAAGAGCCGGACTCAGTCAGAGCCAGCTTGCGGAGCAAACAGGGATCCCCGTCAAGACGATTCAGCAGTATGAACAACGGAGGAAAGACATTAATAAAGCACAGGCGGAGTATGTTATTAAACTTTCGCAGGTGTTGTGTTGCAAACCTCAGGAACTGATGGAGATAAATGATTGAAAAGCCTGCTTTTCAATCATTTAAGGATAGGGTATACTATATGAAAAAAGGCAAAGACAGGGGGTGACTGCAAATGTGAAGGAACCCACGTATGAGCTGGAGGAAAAAACAATGGGAATCTATGTAAATCCGGGAAATGAAGAATTCAAAAGAGCAGCAAATTCAAAAATATATGTAGATAAGACCATGCTCCTCGCGTTTACAAACCAGAATTTAAAATCAGAGCATCAGAACATCTGTGTCAGCCGCCCCCGCCGCTTCGGGAAATCCATGGCAGCCAACATGCTGTCTGCCTATTATGGTGCGGAAAATGATTCACATGCATTGTTTAAACCTTACAGGATCAGCAAAGACAGCAGCTTTGAGGAGCATATAAATAAATACAATGTCATCCAGATTAACATGATTGATTTCATGACACGCACTTCTTCTGTCGAAGAAATGATAGATTATCTGCAACGTCGGATTCTTTGGGATTTAAAGAAAGCATACGGACAATTAGAATGTTTTGACTGGAATGATCTGGTGGAAGTATTGCAGACCATTTATGCGGAAACGAAACGCGCATTTGTAATCATTATTGATGAATGGGATTGTATTTTCCGCAAATACCCGGATAACCATGAGGATCATATCCGGTATCTGGATTTCCTTCGTTTCTGGCTCAAGGGAAAATCATACATTGCATTAGCCTACATGACTGGCATCCTCCCAATTAAAAAATACGGCGAACATTCCGCCCTGAACATGTTTGATGAATATTCCATGACCAACCAGCGCGAACTGGCAGAGTTTACCGGTTTTACAGAAACCGAGGTGCAGGAACTCTGCCGCCAGTACGACATGCCATACGACAAGACGAAACAGTGGTATGATGGCTATGATTTAAAGGGTGTGCAGATTTACAATCCGCGTTCTGTAGTCATGTCAATGCTTGGTCATGACTACGACAGCTACTGGACAAAAACAGAGACGTATGAGGCATTAAAGAAATACATCCAGATGAACCAGTATGGGTTAAAAGAACTGACCACCCGGCTGATTGCGGGGGAACACATCCCGGTAAATCCGGATAAATTCCAAAATGACATGACAACGTTTGCCAGTGCAGACGATGTACTCACGTTGTTGATTCATCTGGGATATCTGACATATGATTTTTATGCACAGACTGTTTGCATCCCAAATCAGGAAGTGCAGAAAGAGTTTATTAACTGTATCGAGGACGGCGGCTGGGAACCGGTGATGGCGGCCATTCGGCAGTCAGAGGATTTGATGGAAGCTACACTTCGTGGGGATGAAGAATATGTTGCACAACAAATTCAGCGGGTGCATGAAGAGAATATTTCCATTCTGAAATATAATGATGAAAATTCCCTGGCGTGTGTATTGTCACTGGCATATTATGCGGCAAAGAAAACATATGAAGTTTATCGGGAATTAGCAGGTGGAAAGGGTTTTGCGGATCTGGTGTTTGTTCCGAGAAGGCATGTCGAAAGTCCTGCCATGATTGTGGAATTAAAATGGGATCAGTCTGCACAGACAGCACTTGATCAGATCCGGGAGAAAAAATATGACAAGACATTAAAGGGCTATCATGGAAGATTGCTTTTGGTCGGAATTAATTACAGGAAAGCCGAAAAAACTTATACCTGCAGGATAGAAACGGAGACAATAAACAAATGAACCAGTATATATTTACCCCAACCGGATTTTACCCGGACACACAGGAAAAAGAAATTTTGGAGAGTCGCTACGAAACCTTATATCACATGGGATTTTCCAGACGGTCAAAAGAAATGTCTTCGTCGGAGTTGTTTTTATATGAACTGTCAGAGGCATTTTTCCAGTGTCTTACAGAAATGCCGGAACTGGAACTGACAAGAGAAGCGACACATGTGGCGCCGGATGAGGAACATATCGAGCATCTGCTTTCGTCAGTTCCTTATGCGATCGGGGCAGAATATATTGACCGTAAGTGGATTGCCGGAGTATTTTCGCAGCTGGAGCAGATTTTTCAGAGGGAAATTTCAGGCTATAAAGGCAGTGTGGAATTGTATCTCACAGAGCAGAACCAGAAGCTGCATGTACCGGAGCGTATCTTTCTGCATCTGGTAGAAAATAAAGATGGCGAAGATCCGTTTGTTTTTATGGCAACCTATGCTTCGCTCGGAGAGGATCGTGCCGTGCATCATATGCCGCTGAAATACGCACTGACCGAATACCAGAATGACAGAGATAAGCTGCTGGTATTGTTATCCTGCCTGAACCGTGCGGCAGAGGTATCAGATCTGATTGCAGAACTGGTAGAAAGCGGGGAGATGTTTCATGTTCTGCGTTTTACAGGGGAAGAGGCATATCAGTTCCTGCGCGATGTGGAAAAAATCGAACAAACCGGGATTCTCTGTCGGATTCCGAACTGGTGGAGAAAGAAAGCAATGGAGTGTTCGGTAGAAATCCGGCTGGGCGAAAAGAAACCTGCCATGGTAGGATTTGATTCGTTGATTTCGATGCAGCCACAGCTGTGTGTGGACGGAGAGGCACTTACGAAAAAAGATGTGGAACTTCTGCTGGCGCAGACGGAAGGACTGGCATTTCTCAAAGGCAAGTGGGTAGAGGTAAATCATAAAAAACTGCGGGAACTTCTGAAACGCATGGATGGCATGGACACCAGCATTACACTGCGGGAAGCTTTGCAGATGGAAATCGGAAATGGAAAAAAGATTTCCGCAGATGTAGGTGCGCTTGTGACCAACGGGGCATGGCTTTCCAAAATGTTGCGCAATTTGCGAAAACCATCCGGTATCCGTTCGGCGGTAGTGCCGAAAACCGTTCATGCAACGCTTCGTCCATATCAGAAGGATGGGTATACGTGGCTGAATTATATGCAGAAACTGGGATTTGGTGCATGCCTGGCAGACGATATGGGACTTGGAAAAACGCTTCAGGTTCTCTGCTATCTCGAAAAGATGAGAAAATCAGACAAAGGCGCAAAAACGCTTTTGGTCGTTCCGGCATCCCTGATCGGAAACTGGCAGAAGGAGGCAGCAAAGTTTGTCCCGGATATGACGCTTCAGGTTATTCACGGAAAGACATCTGCGCAGCTTGCACAGGAATTTGATGCAGGGTCTGCATTCCTTACGATAACGACATATGGCATGGTTTCCCGCATCAAGGCATTTCAGGAAACGATGTGGGACTGTGTGATTCTCGATGAGGCACAGGCAATCAAAAATCCGGGCACGAAACAGACACGCGAAATCAAAAAATTGCAGGCACAGATGCGGATTGCCATGACGGGTACGCCAATTGAAAATGACCTGACCAATTTATGGTCGTTGTTTGATTTTATAGATCATGGTCTGCTTGGTACATCCAAAGAGTTCCATGAGTTTACGAAAGGACTGGAAGAAAATCCACAGGGATATGCAAAATTAAAGTCCATGATTACCCCGTTTATGCTCCGTCGTGTCAAGACGGACAAGACCGTTATTGCAGATCTTCCGGAAAAGGTGGAAATGACAGATTTTGCGCAGCTGACCAGAAAACAGACCATTTTGTACCGCAAGGTGGTTTCGGATATGGAGCAGAAAGTCCGGCAGATGGAGGCAGAACACAGTATTTCCCAGTTTGCCAAAAAGGGGATTGTGCTTACGGCAATCATGAAGTTAAAACAGATCTGCAACCATCCGGATCAGTATCTGGGACAGGATGTTTATACACCATCAGAGAGTGGAAAATTTCAGCTTTTGAAAGAAATCTGTGAGACAATCTATGAAAAGCGTGAGCGCGTGCTGGTTTTTACGCAGTTTAAGGAGATTGCGGACGATCTGGCAGCGTATCTGGAGACCGTTTTTCATGCTAAGGGCTATGTGCTGCACGGAGGAACACCGGTGGCGAAGCGGACGGAAATTGTGGATGCCTTTCAGGGAGAAGCCTATGTACCGTTTATTGTGCTGTCTGTAAAGGCAGCCGGAACCGGACTGAACCTGACGAAAGCAAACCATGTCATTCATTTTGACCGCTGGTGGAATCCGGCAGTAGAAAATCAGGCAACCGACCGGGCATTCCGGATCGGGCAGAAAAAAGATGTGATCGTACATAAATTTGTCTCTCAGGGAACGATTGAGGAAAAAATAGATGCGATGCTGGAATCGAAAAAGGAACTGGCGGAAAACGTAATCGGAAGCGGCTCCGAAAAGTGGATTACGGAGTTAAGTAACGAAGAATTGTTCTCATTATTGCGATTGGAGTAAACGGTATGCGAAGATATTGGGAAATTGATCAGACATTTGCCCAGCCGAGTGAATCTCTGTTAAAGAAAAATTTAAAAGAGAGCGTGAAAAAGCAAAAAGAAAAGGGAAATAAGCTGGAGCCGGTTGTTATTTCCGGCAGGGCAATTGCAAAAAGCTGGTGGGGAAAAGCCTGGTGTGACAATCTGGAGCACTATGCGGATTTTGCAAGCCGGCTGGAGCGTGGGAAGCGTTATGTGCGGACCGGAACAGTAATCGACCTGAAAATCCAGAAAGGAAAAATCATTGCAAGAGTGCAGGGAACCAGAAAAACTCCCTACCGTGTGGAAATCCGTATCAGCCCGCTCACAGAGAAAAAGTGTGAAGCGATTCTTGAACGGTGCGGTAAGATTGAGACCCTGGAACGATTACTGTCCGGTGATTTCCCAGATGATATGAAAGAACTGTTTCAGGGAGAGGATGGGCTTTTTCCACAGCCAAGTGAGATCAGTTTTCAGTGCAGCTGTCCGGACTGGGCACTGATGTGCAAACATGTGGCAGCAGCACTTTACGGTGTGGGGGCACGGCTTGACACAAATCCGGCACTGTTTTTTGAATTGCGTGGAATCGAGATCGGACGGTTTGTGGATGTGGCACTTGCCAATCGTGTAGAACGGATGCTTGAGAATGCACAGAAACCAAGCGCAAGAATTATGGATGATGAAGAGGCGGCACAAAAACTGTTTGGCGTGTTTGGGAGGGCATAGCAAGGATACTACACCAGCATCCCAAGCGTTCCCGCCACAATCAGTACCAGACCCCCGGCTTCTTTTTTTCCAAGTTTCTCATGAAATACAAGATAAGAAAACAGAATGGTAACCAGAATACTCAGCTTATCGATCGGCACAACGACACTTGCCAGACCATCCTGCAGCGCACGGTAATAGCACAGCCAGGAAGCACCGGTGGCAAGTCCGGACAGGCAGATAAAACCAAGTTCCCTGTGATCAATCGTGCGCACACTGTCCTGCTTTTTCGTGACAAACACGACAATCCATGCCATGATCAGCACAACGATGGTACGGATGGCTGTTCCCAGATTGGAATCAATGTTTTCAATGCCGACTTTTCCCAGAATAGAAGTCAGGCTGGCAAAGACGGCAGAGCCAAGCGCGTAGAAGAACCAGCTCCAGCCTTTTTTCCCGGAATTCTCAAAAGAGGTTTCCTTTTTCGTGATCATCAGGTAGGTTCCCGCGCCGATCAGCACCACGCACAGAAGTTTCAGTGGGCTGATGCTCTCATGCAGGAAGAGAAAAGCGAGAAGAATGGAGAGGATGGCACTTGATTTATCGACCGGGACCACCTTATCCACATCTCCGATCTGCAGTGCACGGAAGTAGCACAGCCAGGAAGCACCGGTGGCAAGTCCGGACAGGATCAGAAATGTCCAGGTTTTGGCAGAAACACTTCCGATGCCGTGTTGTGCCCCGACCAGAAATACCATGATCCATGAAAAAATAAGTACAATAATGGTACGGATCGCCGTAGCTACATTGGAATCGGTATTTTTGATACCGCATTTCGCCAGTATGGAAGTCAGTCCGGCGAACAGAGCTGACCCAAATGCAAATAGAATCCACATATACAATTTCCTCCCTGGGACAAGCGTAAAATGTTTTGGGGCATTTGTCAAAACTTTTTTCTTGTGATATGATAATTTTATCTTTTTCAGAGGTGACAGAATGTTTGAAAAAAAACAGATCATATACAGTGAAACACAGGGAGTCTGTCAGGTAGAAAATATTGTTTCGCTCTCCGCATCACGCAGGGAACGAAAAATTCCGTACTATGTGCTGCGCCCGGTATTCGACAAATCCAGAGTATCTTATATTCCGGTAGAAAACCATCAGGTAAAACTGCGGGAATTGTTTACCAGGGAAGAGGCAGAGGCACTTCAGGGAACGGAAGAAATGAAAAAAGATGAAAAACTGAGACAGGCCGTGGAGTATGTATTAGGAAAAAAGGAGGGATAGGATGGCACAGCAGCAGCCACAGCAGGCAATACATAAATTTGTACTTGGAGATAAAGAACTTGAAGGAAAGACAGCGGAATTCCAGTATGACAAAGGCTGGTACAGCATTACGGATATTGTAGGGGAGGAACGCAACGTAATCTATAAATCCCGCAATGCGCAGGAAGCCTATATGAAATGGAACGTATATATCGGCCGCAAAAAAGAGAGACCGTTATCCGGCAAAAACAGCGATGCGGATCATGGAAGCCGTGCGGATGGAAACAGAGCAAACGATTCCCGTGAGCATCGGAGCCGTGATTTCCGCGAAAAGCGTGACATGACAGATCGGCGTGGAAATAACCGGGGACGTCATTGACATAGAAAAACAGCACCGGGCAGGTGAAAGACCGCGGTGCTGTTTTTGTTTAAAAAGTGAGCGGAGAGCATGGGATTCGAACCCACGTTGCGTCTATTCGACGCAAACCGCATTTCGAGTGCGGCACCTTCGACCTCTCGGACAACTCTCCCTTGAAATTCATCTCCGATGAATTTCCTACGTACATCGCTTCCGCGGAGCGGAACTCTCATGCGATGTGCTCCTTGAGGTATAGCGTAAGCTATATCTCCTAC
>PPYF01129269.1_pt1 | contig 89615 bp, 63 predicted proteins | sample 1559871 | NCBI WGS metagenome assembly PPYF01 (sample SAMN08240021, study PRJNA423297) | Human gut metagenome, whole genome shotgun sequencing project.
TTTTGGGAAATGATTTCCAGAATCTGCCGGTCAAGATTGTCTATTTTTTCCATAATAGTAAATAAGTAAAGTTCTTGTTGATATCAAATAGTAAGCAAATATAGGACTTTATTTTAATTTATCTATAAAAAGGGACGGAAAAATGAATAAAAGTGAGGGGTAACGATAAGGCGCGGATTACGCGGATTTCACGGATTTAGTTTACCAAATCCGCGTATTCCGCGTAATCCGCACCTAAAAGAAGTATCAAGAGGGTTTTGCCCCTCCCTTCGGATTGTTACATTACTTCTCGATACCCAGCAGTTCCACTTCGAATATCAAAGTAGAGAACGGCTTGATTTGGCTACCGGTTTCTCTTGAACCGTATGCCAGGTCGTAGGGGATATAGAGTTCCCACTTAGAGCCGACGGGCATCATGGTGAGGGCCTCTGTCCAGCCTTTGATTACCTGGTTGGCACGGAAAGTAGCAGGTTCGTTGCGCTTGTAAGAGCTATCGAATTCTGTTCCGTCAATCAGCGTACCTTTGTAGTTTACTTTCACCTTGCTGCTGTCGGCAGGAACGGCACCGTTACCCTTGGTGATGATTTTGTATTGCAGACCGCTCGGGGTAGTTACTACACCTTCTTTAGCCTTGTTCTCAGCCAGGAACTTTTCACCGGCAGCTTTGTTGTCAGCATACTTTTCTGCGGTTGCTTTTTCTTTGATGGCATCCATCTGAGTACGCATGTACTCTTGAGCTTTCATCATATCCATAGCACCACCCTTGCCGATGACACCTGCTACGAAACCTGCCAGCAGATTTTCGCGGCTGATGCTCTGTGTAGAGTCGTTGCCGAAGATTTGTTGGTTGAAGCCTTCCACCCATTGCTTGCTGACCATCTGACCTACTTGCAGACCGGCCATGTAAGCCACGTCTTTCTTATCGATTTTGGCTGCGCCTTCGTTGAAACCTTTCAGGAATTCTGACATCTGGGTTGAGTCAATGCCTTGTTGTGCAAGATACTGGTCCAAACCTTCTGTACGCGCCATACCGATGGCGTAAGACAATGAATCGATGTCCGTCTTCAAATCAGCTTTCGGACTTTGAGCAGTACAAGATGCCATACCGGCAGCTACTGCAAGAGCCATGAGAAATGTTACTTTTTTCATTTTGCTTTTACTTGTTGTTTATTTAGATAAAATTTTCTGTAATTCGACTTCGAATACGAGCGTGCTGTGGGGAGGAATCATCTCGCCGGCACCCTGCGCTCCGTATGCCAGGTCGCTGGGGATGTAGAGTTTCCACTTGGCACCTTCGGGCATAAGCTGAAGGGCTTCCACCCAACCGGGTATCACTTGGTTTACACCGAACGTGGCAGGCTGGCCGCGCTTGATGGAGCTGTCGAACAGCGTTCCGTCAATCAGTGTGCCTTCATAGTGGCATTGTACCTGGTCGGTTGCTTTGGCATAGTGACCGACGTTTCCTTCTGTGATAACTTCGTATTGAAGTCCGCTGGGAAGCGTAACAACTCCCTCGCGTTTTTTGTTCTCTTCCAGGAACTTTTTGCCGGCTTCTATGTTTGCTGCGTTCATCTTCTCCTCCAGTTCGGCGAAGTACTTGTTGACGATGTCACGGGCTTCTGTGTGGCTGATTGCCGTCTGGTTGCCCTCCAAAACGTCTTTGATTGCTTGTGCAAAGTCATCTACTGCAATGCCTTTGGCACCCATGCTTAAAAGATTCTGACCTATTCCAAGGCCGATAGCATAACTGAATTTGTCCATAAGATTCTTTTGTTGACGACCGGATTGGTTTCTTTTCCAGTCTATTGCAAATTTACGAATGGCAAAAGTACGTCTTTTATTTGAATGATAAGGCTTTTAAGTATTTAATTTTTCTTATTTATATCACAACTTGAACATTCTTCTTATATTTGTCTTACTTTAATAAAGGAAAGGAGCAGAAAATGAAGAACTTGGTCATATTGTCGGGTGCCGGTATGAGCGCCGAGAGCGGCATCAGCACATTCCGTGATGCGGGCGGACTGTGGGACAAATATCCGGTGGAGCAGGTGGCGACTCCCGAGGGGTATGCACGTAATCCGGAACTGGTCATTAATTTCTATAACGAACGTCGCAAGCAGTTGCTCGATGTGGTGCCGAATGCCGGGCATCTGGGCGTTGCCGACTTGGAGAGGGATTTCAATGTAACGGTCGTCACCCAGAACGTAGATAATCTGCACGAGCGTGCCGGCAGTACGCACGTGATACACTTGCATGGGGAACTGACGAAGGTTTGTTCCAGCCGCGACCCTTATAATCCGCATTTCGTCAAGGAACTGGCGCCGGAGGAATATGAAGTAAAGTTGGGCGACAAGGCGGGCGACGGTACGCAGCTCCGCCCGTTCATCGTGTGGTTTGGCGAGTCGGTGCCGGAGATTGAAACTGCCATCCGGTATGTGGAGAAGGCGGACATCTTCGTCATCATCGGCACCAGCCTGAACGTTTATCCCGCTGCGGGACTGCTGAACTACGTGCCCCGTGCCGCCGAAGTGTATCTGATAGACCCCAAGCCGGTGGACACGCACGTCATGCGTCCGATACATGTCATTCAAAAGGGAGCTTCGGAAGGGGTAAAAGAGTTGAAGGCGCTGCTTGCAGCTACCCAGCCTCCTTTGCCTTAGGACTTAATCTCCTACTTCTTAGGACTTAGCCCCTCACGGTATAGGACTTAATATGCAGAACATCCGGATGTCTTTCTCCAAAACACCCGGATGTTTTACCCCAAAACATGGGGATGTTTTGCCCCATTACATCCGGATGTTTTAGGTGAAAACATGGGGATGTTTTGGGTACTCACTCCTATACTGTAGAGAGCTGGGTATAGGGGAGATTCCCACAAGGTATAGGTCTTGCGGGAATAAAGTATATTTGCCCTCGAAACTTGTGCTATTTCTTTATCACGGCCCGTAATACGAACCAGGCATGATGGGCTACGGTACTCATCAGTCCGTAATGCCGCGCCATGATGCGGAAGCGTTCGCGCAGGGATGCTTGCCGGTTCTGGGTGGTCATTCCCTCTTCCAGATAGTCGATGAGGGTGAGATGGGTATTGTGCAAGGTCCGTGCCTTCTTCATCACCCGGATGCACCAGTCGAAGTCGGCGGAGAAGCGGTATTGCAGGTCGTAGGGTTCTACAAGGGAAGCTTTGGCAAAGAAGGCCTGATGGCAGACCAGCATGCCCTGCTTGAAGCTTCGCCAGGTAAGCACTTCCGGGGCGGCGAGGCGGCGCATGCGGATGAAGTGACCTTCCTTGTCCACCAGTTCCGTTTCGCCGTACAGCACGTCGGGTAGTTCGTTGCCGGAGATGGAACGCACCATCTGCTGCAAGGTGTCGTCCTCGTGGAAGCTGTCGCCGGCATTGAGGAAGCAGAGGTAATCGCCGGTGGCAAGGCGGATGCCTTTGTTCATGGCGTCGTACAGTCCCTTGTCCGGTTCGCTCACGATGCGGGTGATGCGGTCGCGGTAACGGTCGATGATGGAGAGCGTGCCGTCTTTGGACGCACCGTCCACAAGGATGTATTCTACGTGGTGGTAGGTTTGCGAGATAACGCTTTGAATCGTGTCCTCCAGTACCGCTTCGGCATTGTAGGTCACGGTGATGATACTGAATTTCGGGGTGGGGTGGTTATGCATTTCTTCCGGTCACTTTGTTGTAAAGGTCAATGTATTTCTTGGCGACGACGTTCTCCGAATAGTGGGAGATGGCTTTCCGGCAGGCTTGTTCCGAGAGGCTGGGGTAGTCGGGTTCGGTCAGCGTCCAGTAGATGCCGTTGGCAAAGTCCTCCGGGGATTTGTATTGTGCCACGTAGCCGTTGTGCAGGTGGTCTATCATCTCGGGGATGCCGCCCACGTTGAATCCGACGCAGGGAATGCCGCATGCCATGGCTTCCATGATGGTGTTCGGCAGGTTCTCTTCCAGCGAGGGGGTCACAAAGATGTCCACGGCATTGTAGATGTTCACCAGTTGGTGTTCGTTGCTGACGAAGTTCAGCGGGTAGACTTTGAATGGAAGCAGGTTTTCCAGTTGTTGCGATTGGTTGCCGAAGACGACGACACCCAACTGTTCCCGGAGTTCGGGATGCTTGTCAGCCAGCAGTCGGCACGATTCTATCAAGTAGTCGATGCCTTTCCGTTTGTCCGTAATCTTCACCGAGCCGAACAACATGAGCTTTTTGTCTTGCGGCAGTAGGCAACGGCTGCGGGCTTCCTGTCGGTTGCGGGGCTTGAAGAGGTTGGTGTTGATGGGGTTGGGGATGCACGTCACGGCATGTCCGCAGAAGAGGGCGCTTGTCCGGGCACGTTCTTCCAGCCAGCGGCTGCAGGTGACGAAGTTGATGTGACGGTTGCGATACAATGCCTGCTTTTTGTGGAAGATGCGGTAGGAAAGGTCACGTTTGCCTCCGCCTCCGTGGATGAAGGGGCAGTTGTGGCATTCCTGCTGGTAGTGGGTGCACTCGCGGGCATGGTGACAGATGCCAGTGCAGGGCCACATGTCGTGCATGGTCCAGACGACGGGCTTGCCCGAGACGAGAATCTTCTCGATGTTCTTCAGCGAGAGCATCCCTTGGTTTATCCAGTGCAGATGGATGACGTCTGCTTGCTGGAATTCGGGCAGTGAGGTGATGTCTGTCCCCGTGTTGGCAATGTCGACGGCAAAGATGTTCTTCTTGTTGAAGCGGTTGGCGCTCCAGATGACGATGCGTTCCCAGACGAACTTCCACACCATGCGCCAGTTATGGTCCAGTGACACAACGGAGATTTGGTCGGTCTGCTTGTCGCGTACCAGCAGCTTGGCTTTGATGCCGTGGTTCTTGAGTGATTCCATCAGACGGCTGGCGGCGATGGCTGCGCCGCCGATGCGTTCGGAGGTATTGATAAGTAGTACTCTCATGACTGTTGTTCGTTTCTTCTTTTTTGAATGTTTTTTCTTGTTACAGATGCCGGTCTTGTTTCGTCCATTTCCGGATACGCTTTTGCAGCGTTTGCCATATGATGGTGAAGTTGCCGTACCGTAGGTTCAACGCCAGTTCCTCGAACGACCGTGCAATCTTTATCCAGGGATGCCGCCATGCCATGATGCGGTAAACGCTATCCTTGTAGGCTGTGTTCTCGATGACGTGGCGAGGGTGCTTCAGTGGAAACTCCACTTCGTAGCGTTTCATGGTGAAGATGCGGCGGTAACCGCGCGGCATGGTGTGCACGGAGCCGGCAAAGTGGGTGGAGTCGGCAGTGGCTCCCAGATTGTTTATCATGTTGCGGGTGGGCACGATGCTCAGACCCGAATTGAACAACATGGAAGCGTGGAAGATGGTTTCGTAATAGGCTTTCTCGTGTTCGCGGTGGCGTTGGCACATGTAGATGAAGTCTTTGCGGTAGCGCCGTGTGTGGATGAGGTTCTTCAGTTGCCGCATGTTCTCCTTGTCGTCCAGGAAGGTGTAGAATTCATCCCATTGGTCCGTCACCCGCCGCCAGCTCGCCCATCCCCAGATGGAGAAGGTGGTGGCGAAGAAGTAGTCGGAAGTGATGTCGGGTGTAATCTCCTCGTTGTTGAATCCGGCAATCATGCTGATGCGTGTGTCGTGCTCATACTTGTCGAGCAGTTCCTTGCAGAAGCCGAAGAAAGAGACGGCGGGCACGTCGTCATCCTCAAGCACGATACATTTGTCCGACAAGGAGAATGCCCACTTCTGTGCCATGTATTCCGATGGGTCGCAGCCGTAGTTCTTCTCTTGGTAGTTGTGGTGTACTTCGCATTCCCAGTCGATGTCTGCCACTACTTTGCGACAAGCTTCTATGCCCGGCATGTCACGCTCGCCGCGCGGGCCGTCCTGATAGAGAAACAGTCGTGCGGGGCGTGCTTTCTTCACTTGTTCGAATACTTGCGCCAGCAGTTTGGGGCGGTTGAAGAAAAGAATCAGTACAGATACATCTACAAGGGCTGGTTTCATGGCAATTTTGTTGGATTAGGAGGTGGCTATATGGTCATTTGGTATGTTGAAAGAAAGAACTGCCGGATAATGATTGTTTATCTTGTCCTGCTCTTCTTCTGTATACCGGTGTAAAGTGGGATAGTTGTACCGTAGAAAGTTTTCCAATCCATCAGGTGCTTTCAGATAAAGTGGACCGAATTTGATTGGTTGTAAATGGTTGAGACTCGTCTCCAAAACATGGTCGGTAGTGGTAATCACATTGTTGTAATACAAAGTTTTCCATGAGTTGAAACAACTTTGCATTATCACCATCAAACGGTAGATTGTCTTTTTAGAGAGTGTCATATCAACTATCCGGTTCAGAAGGCAGGCAACAGCTCCACGATTGGTAGGGTTGGATATTTGACATTTTCCGAAGTGTTTCCATAGCCATACCTCTTTTCCCATCAGGCAGCATTTCAGAAAGTTGACGGCTTCATATTGTATCTTCCTTAATAGCTTATTGTTTGGAATACGGTCAAAAGGGAATATATCGACAAAGATTCCCTGATGCATAGGTACATCTTTAAACATCTCTTCGACAAACAAGGTGTTGTTTTTCTTGACTTTGGCAAAGTAATAAGGACTATGAGGGTCGGTATGTATCCATGAAAGAAAGTATGGTTCTCTCAGTTCTTGGGAGGCTATCTGGAGAAACTTATTGTAGTCTTCCCGTTTCATACCTATATCTATGTCGTCATCCCAAGGAAGAATCGCTTTGTCATAGAGTGCCCCTATTGCTGTTCCGCCGATTACAAAATAGGGAATATTGTGTTTGTCGCAGATGCGCACAATCTCTTCCAGTATTTCGTATAGCACCTGATGTAGTTGGGTCAGTTCTTCTGGGGTATATTGCTTCACCATGGATACCATTTTTGATTGATGTCTGCAAAAATAATGATAATAGTTGAAAGGAGCACTTTCCATTTCAATCTTCTTTTGCGAAATCGGACTTGAGTTTTTCTATCAGTGTGTCGGACTCCCCGCTTACCACTTTCCGGCAGAACATCTTTCCAGACTGCCGCAATACCGGCAGGTCCTCGAGTGTCATCACGCGGATGGATGCGCCGTAGTCTATGTAGTGCAAGGGGGTGAGACGGGTAAGTCCGGGGTATTCTCCCTCTAAAAGAAGCCCTTTTGAGGCAAAAGGGGAGTTGAATACGATGGTCTGTATGCACAGTTCGCTGGGTACAAAGCTGGTTCTGAAATACTTCACCAACTTCTCCTCCGTACACAACTTTTCATATACATATCGTGCGCAGGGCAACGTGATGGCCCAATAGTCGGAACCGAAATAGACATCTGCCTGCTTGCCCTCCAAGGGTGCAAAAGGGGCTTTCCGGATGGGGAGTATCTGTGCCAGCTTGCGCGATGCTACGATGAGTTTGTTCTTCCACCATATACTCTTCCAAGGCAGGTCACGGAAAGGGTGGTAATGGGTTATCTTGTGCAACTGCTGTTTCACGGTGCAGCGTGTCAGGTTGAAACCGCCGATGAATTCAGTGTCTTGATGCTCCTCGAAATAGTGGTGGATGGCGTTGTTGTTCCATAACGGATAGTCTTGCCCGCTCAGGCATACTACGCGGGTATAGGGGATACCACTATGCAATACGGCGGCAAGCAATTCTTTCTGATATTCCACTTGTTCCCATCCTCCCCAGCTTATCCGGTGGCGGGGCACGAAAGTGACCTTGTCTCCCAAGGCTTCTTCAAAAGGGTGTATATCGGCATTGAGGTCGATGTGCACGTAGAAGTCTGCCCGGTCATCCAGTGCGGCAACCAGGCGTGCCAAGTGTGGGGCATCCTTGTAGGCGGATATGATGTAGGCTATGCGGCTCATGCTCTTTTTTTCTTTAAGAGGAATTCAATGCTTTCCCGGAAGATGGTAGATTGTAGTTTCCACAAAACCAGTGCATAAAGCCCAGCTACCATAATGATTTTGGCTGCCATATTTAAGTATAGGTTTTCTATGGGCTGAGTAGCATAGTGAGTTGACACTACGAGTACAATGGATAGGGAGAGATAAGGAGAGATGTCTTTCAGCATATCGCGCAGTCTTAATCCTATCTCCCTCTTGACAAAACGGAACCATACAAACAGCCAGCCGATATTGATAATGACGAAAATACGCAGCATCCATTCCAACCCGTATGGGTATATGGCACATACAGCTACTATTTGCAGCAGGCTCAAGCTGATGGTGCTCCACATATAGATAGAAGAATGTCCCCGGCTGATGAGCAGGTTGGAGAACAGATTGATGACGGGAATAAATGCTCCCCAAATACATAACAGTTGCAAGATATCGGCACTGGGCAGCCACTTCTCCGTGATAGTGATTATAATCAGTTCTTTCGATACCAAGCTCAATCCCAGCATGGCGGGGAAAGAGATAAAGGCGGTGAAGCGCAGCAGCTTTCTGAATACGGCAAGTTGCCGTGCCTTGTCGTCGGCAACCCGGGTAAAGACGGGTTGTGCAATGCCGTTTATCATGCCCGTAATCGTGGTATGTCCCATGCCGTTCCACTTGTTTGCCTGCGTAAAGTTACCCACTTCCCGTTCCGAATAGAACTTACCCAACAAGACGGAAAACAAATTGTTATTGATTATGGTGAAGATATTCGTAATGATTATCTTACTGCTGAACCCTATCATCTCCTTAATGGGGGTAAAGTCAAACCGGAAACAAGGCCTCCAACGCGAGAAGTAGAAATTGAGAACCGTCATCACGGTGACGAATGAGATACTTTGCAATGCAATACCCCAATAGGCGAATCCGTTGGCAGCCAGTGTGATGCCCACAATGCCGGAGACTATCAGACTCGAAATGGAGATGATGGTAGTGTCCTTGATTCTGAGATTCTTGAACAGATACGCTCTCGGTGCGATGCTCATGCTTGAGATGACGAATCCGAGGAAGGAGAGACGTGACAGCGGTATCAATTCGGGCGTATCGTAGAAGTCGGCAATCAGCGGTGCGGCAAAGAAGAGTAATATATATATAGTAGTGCTGCACATCAGGCTGAACCAGAACACGGCGTTGTAATCCTTGTGCAAAGTCTCCTTCCGGTTGGTCAGTGCCGAAATGAACCCACCCTCCTGCAAGGCGGCGGCAATGGCGGAGAAGATGGTAAGCATCCCTACCATACCATAATCCGAAGCATCCAGCAGACGGGCAAGGACTATTCCGAATCCCAGATTTAACAACTGCTGTATGCCGTTGCTGAATCCTCCCCAGAAGAGGCCTTTGGCTGTTTTTTCTTTGAGTGATGTATCGGACATAGTTTATTGGTTGATAAGGCAACGAGTTAACAAGGCCACGAGGCTTTTCCTTCCTCCTTGTAGCCTTGTTAACTCGTTACCTTGTTACTGTTTTATTTCACCTCGCTGCCCGGCTTCACCTCTTTCAGCAGTGAAGTCACCGCCAGCGAGCCGTCATAATTCTCGGCAGAGAGAATCATGCCCTCGCTTACTAGCCCGTTCTTGAATTGGCGTGGGGCAAGGTTGGCTATGAACAGTACCTGCTTGCCTACCAGTTCTTCCGGTTGGTAGTGCTGGGCGATGCCGCTGACGATGGTGCGGTTTTCCAGTCCGTCGGCAATCTTGAATTTCAGAAGCTTCTTCATCTTGGGCACTGCTTCGCATTCAAGCACCGTACCTACGCGAATATCCAGCTTCTCGAAATCCTCGAACGCAATGGTCGGTTTGATGGGATTTGCCTTGTACGTAGCTGCTTCGTTGGCCTTCTTGGTGGCAAGCAGCTTGTCTACTTGTGCTTGGATAACGTCGTCCTCTATCTTCTCGAACAGCAGTTCGGGAGTGCCCAACCGATGTCCGGCAGGAAGCAGGTCGGTGTGTCCCAGTTCCGCCCAGTCAAAGCTGTCCATGTTCAGCATCTTGCGAAGCTTCTCGCTGCTGAAAGGCAGGAACGGTTCGAAGGCAATGGCGAGGTTGGCAACCAGCTGCAATGAGATGTGGAGGATGGTGGCTACGCGCTCCATATCCGTCTTGGCAAGCTTCCACGGCTCGGTGTCTGCCAGGTATTTGTTTCCGATGCGGGCAAGGTTCATCGCCTCTTTCTGCGCGTCGCGGAACTTGAATACGTCCAGCAGCTTCTCTACCTCTGCCTTGACGTCGGCAAATTCTTTCAGTGTCTCGCGGTCGTAGTCGTTCAGCTCGCCTGCAGCGGGAACCACGCTGTCGAAGTATTTCTTGGTGAGTTGCAGGGCGCGGTTCACGAAGTTCCCGTATACGGCAACCAGCTCGTTGTTATTGCGTGCCTGGAAGTCCTTCCAGGTGAAGTCGTTGTCCTTTGTCTCCGGTGCGTTGGCGGTCAGCACGTAGCGCAATACATCCTGCTTGCCGGGGAAATCTTGCAGATACTCGTGCAGCCATACCGCCCAGTTGCGTGAAGTGGAAATCTTGTCGCCCTCCAGGTTCAGGAACTCGTTGCTCGGCACGTTGTCCGGCAGGATGTAGCTGCCTTCTGCTTTCAGCATGGCGGGGAACACGATGCAGTGGAACACGATATTGTCTTTTCCGATGAAGTGTACCAGACGTGTTTCGGGGTCTTTCCACCATTTCTCCCATGTGTCGGGCAGCAACTCTTTGGTGTTGCTGATGTAGCCGATAGGGGCGTCGAACCATACATAGAGCACTTTGCCCTCGGCGCCCTCTACGGGAACGGGAATACCCCAATCCAGGTCGCGGCTCACGGCACGCGGCTGCAAGCCCATGTCGAGCCAGCTCTTGCATTGGCCATAAACATTGGGACGCCACTCCTTATGGTCTTCCAGAATCCATTGGCGAAGCCAGGCTTCGTGCTTGTCCAGCGGCAGGTACCAGTGCTTCGTCTCGCGCATCACGGGCTGGCTGCCGCTGATGGCACTCTTCGGATTAATCAGGTCCGTGGGGCTGAGGCTGGTGCCGCACTTCTCGCATTGGTCGCCGTAAGCGCCTTCGGCATGGCAGTGGGGGCACTCGCCGGTGATGTAGCGGTCGGCAAGGAAGGTCTTGGCTTCTTCGTCGTAATACTGCATGCTGGTCTTTTCGATGAATTCTCCCTTATCGTACAGCTTGCGGAAGAAGTCGGAAGCCGTGTCGTGATGCGTCTTTGAAGTAGTACGGCTGTACACGTCGAAGGAAACGCCGAACTCTTCGAAAGACTTCTTTATAAGCGTATGATAGCGGTCCACCACGTCTTGCGGGGTGATGCCTTCCTTCTTGGCGCGGATGGTGATGGGCACTCCGTGTTCGTCGGAGCCGCCGATGAAGATTACATCTTCCTTTTTCAGTCGCAGGTAGCGGACATAAATGTCGGCAGGAACATAAACGCCTGCCAGGTGTCCGATATGAACCGGGCCGTTGGCATACGGCAATGCCGAGGTCACGGTGGTACGTTTGAATTTCTTTTCCATTGTGTTAATATGTATCTCTTTTGTTATGAACGCTTTTAGATGTGCAAAGATAGCTGTTTTCTGCAAAATATGAATATTCTTCCGGATTCTTTCCGGATTTGGACCTCATCTTTCTTGTTCCGCATTCTTCGGCATACTGCCTTGTTCGAACCGATGGGCCATAATCTTGTCGCGTTATCGTTATTCGTCATTATATCTGTTTCTTACACCACTCCTCTAAGATGGATTTGAAATCATCTGTCATTAAGGAGAAATTGTAGTTTACCTTTTTGCCTAGACGGCTTGTAATCTGTTGCACGGCATGGATGAAGTATGTGCAAAGCAACTGTTTCTGCTTTTGCCGGGGTAGTTCGCTGAATGCTTTCTCGAACACGATTCCGGCGCGGATTCTTCCGGTGCCGGGCTTGAACGGGCCATAAGAGAAACGGTTCCGGAGATAATATCCGTTGTCTTCAATTTCTTTTTCCGTGAACATGTTGAGCAGTGCAGGATAGAAATCTTTCTGCTTCAGTTTCAGGGCTTCATCGGCAATGATGTAATTGGTTTTGCAATGGTAATGGTCGTAGAAGCTGAAAGAGCAGTTAAGGATAATCTCGTTGACGGCATCACCGTATAGTTCCGGACGCATACGGTGGTTCAGCTCCGGCTTGAGTTCCTTCTCCAGACTCTCTATCACCGGTTTTGAGTTTTCGTAGCAGTTTGAAATTCCGCGCGTGAGGCATATCGGATTTTTGGGTATCCAGTTGCGTTGGCTGCATAATCTCCGGTCTTGTATTTCTCCTATGGGCCCGTCGGTAAGTACATTGTCCGTCCTTATGGCTGGAAGTCCGGGGCTTTCGTGGAAGAAAGAACGTTCGAAGTCGATGGCCACCCCTTCCTTCCTTTTCGACCACACGGCATCCCGAAAACGAAGCTCTCCATACCGGTTGATGAAAAAAGTCTCGGGATTGCCGTTGAAATAAGTGCCTCTTATTGCTTCGACAGGTTCGTGAGTGCCCCATCCGATGATGGCCAGACATTCGCAGAGCCTTACTGCCGCATTCCATTCCGCCGCATTCTTGTATCGGGTGTGTCGGAGGAACTCGGTGAATAAGCCGGTCCGGAGCTTCTCCACGTCGGGCCACTCTGATAGATGTTCCCGAAGTTGCTGCAAGTCATCTATTTCATAAATCTGTCGAATCATTTTCTACGTGTTTCCCTATTTGTCATTTAGCGTTCGTTTATCTAAGGAAGGTTTTCTCTGTGGGGTCAGAAGGTGAGGAGCAGTCCTTTCTTTTGCCGGAGGGCCTCTTCATAGAGGTTGCAAAGGTCGTCGTAGGCTTCCATCCATTCCTCCGGTTCGGCTTCGTACAGCAGGTCTTCGGGTTCGGCATTTTCCGCTTCGTCTCTGTTCTCCTTCAATGTTTCCAGAATCTCCTCCACTTCGTCGCAATCTATAATGCCCAGACCTTCCATGCCGGGGTCTACGATAACGTCATCAATCTCCACTGTCCAGCCTGTGACGGGAAGCTCACCCTCTTCGAATACGTCGAGTTCTTTGATTACTTCATTCACGGCATCCCACATTTCGCCCAGGCCACGGTCATCTTCCACATCGTAGCAGGCTGTGAGCAGAATGTCGAAATAGACCTGAAGCGTAAGTTCATCGAACTCCTCTTCCCAATTCTCGTCCAGCGCATCGCCGGTGTAAGGGGATTGCAACTCGTCGAGATGGTTGCAAATATACTGATGTGCCACTTCGGTGTTCTTGATGCTGTCTTTCATGACGGGTTCTATTTCGGCGTGAAATTTCTCTGTGTCGAACACAAACGCCTTATGTTCCATACTCATATACTTTGTTTTTATATAGTTAGATATTTAAGTTTCGCAAGTTCAATAACTTGCAAAACTTGAGTTAGATACTTTATGTGCTTTGTCGGTTACCTGAAGGCATTATTCATCTACAGCTATTGATTGTCGAAAAGCGCGCAGAAGCCCTGCTTGTTGAACTGATAGTACATTCCGATACGTTCCGGCGTGTCGTTTTCGAGCAGCAAAAGCAACTCTCTTGCAAATTCAAGCGTTGCAGAGCCGTTTGCGGTCACGATATTCTTGTCGCTGACAGCTTGGGCATGGGTATATCCGTCAGGATAGGTGTAATTGTCGCCACCCCAGAGTTTCAGTTGTTCCAAACCGTTGCCGGTATGCCGGGCGGCATTGAGGAATCCGTGTTTTGCCATGAACGAAGCTCCGTTGCAGATGGCGCCTACTATCTTGCCTCTCTCGATGGCTTGCCGGACAATCGGCACAACTTGTTCGGCAATGGGTGTGCTCCATCCGAAACCGCCAATCAGTACCAATGCCGCATAATCGTCGGGCATCGTTTCAAACGAATAATCGGGCAGGGTGCGGAAGCCGCCTATGGATTTGACCGGTTCCAGTGTCGGAGCTACAATCTTATTGACATACTTCGGATTCTCTTTCAGGGCAAATTCGTCCGAGGCGATGGCTTGTGAAAGATACACTGCCTCGTGTGCGGCATAGTCCGGCAATAGGACATACATGATTTCGTTGCTCATATATTTTATTTCTTTGATGATGTTATGAATATATTTGATTGCAAAAATACGGAAAAGCCCCGAAAATTGCTTATCTGATTAATGGCTTTCTCTGTCTCTTGAAAAATCTGTTTTACTTTCCGTGCCTTTCCTTTGCGGTTGCATGGGGCGTCTTCTTATTTGTCTTGCTGCAGAAGGAGAGGTTTGGCAGGAGGATGGGAGAGAATTGTTTGAGTATCCGGTGTGTTGATTGTAAGAGCTGATATGTTTAGTAATCAGTATCTTGTGTTGACCAAGCGTTTGCGTTATATGGTAAATGCTTTTCCCTTATAGTGTAACGGACGTTACCCGGTAATGTAAAGCCCGTTACCTCGTAGTGTAAACGAAGCTGCCGTTTGGGGTGACCGGAGTCATCATGTGAAGTCGTACTCTTCTACATAAGCATCGAAGTACTCCGTTTGTTGGAGTCCTAAGTTACGGGCAATTGCAATGACTTGCTGCTGTTCTTCGGGCGAGAGCAGGGTTTCTCCTTTCTGCTTCTGATAATATCTTCGTATGCCCCATAAGCCGATGAGCCGGTAGCGGAAGGCACCGGACTGGCCGACAGAGACGGCTTCCGCCGTGTGGATAAAGCCTTTGGCATAGCGCACTTTCTTGTTCGGGCAATGATATCTGCATTTTCCCGCTGTAGTCTCCATTGCTTTCGGATTCAGTACATATAGGAAGATGGCGTTTGAGGGGGCATGCGTATATGCAATCCGGCGCAGGCAGGTGTCGGCATGGGGGCATGTGTCAGTGGCGCATAAGCCGAAGTTGTGGGGGACTTTGGAATAATCGAAGGTTTCTTCTTTCATCGTCTTTCTGTTTTAAAGTCCTGCAAAGGTACAATTAGTTTGGAGAAACTTCGCCTGATATTTGTTTTATCTCGAAAACCTCCTTCATCATCGGCCGGCAGGAGTCAAAGTCCGGTGGTATGGTTGTGCGCCACCGATGACTCCTGCCGGCTCCCGTTAACTCCTACTGTGAATCAGAGGGAGAAGCTGTAGCTATTTCTTGAATGCGGCAGGCATCCGGAGCACGTCGTTCACCTTGCGGACGGAAGGAGAGACATCGGCAGTGACGCTGCCTCGCAAGTCGCGTGACGATGCAGCCACCACAAACTTGTATTTGCCGCCGTCGGTGACCCATGCGTTCTGTTCTTCGTCGAATGAGGCTAAGTCATCCGTATGAACGGTAAGTGTGACGACTTGGCTTTCGCCGGGTTTCAGCAGACGGGTCTTGCCGAATGCCTTGAGCTCGTGGACAGGCTTGTCCAGCTTGCCGGCAGGTGCTTCCACATAAAGCTGCACCGCTTCCTTGCCGGCTTTCCTGCCCGTGTTCTTTACGGACACCCGGATAGTCACTTTCCCTTGGCTGTTCTCTACCGAAGGTTTTCCATATTCGAAGGTCGTATAGCTCAGACCATAGCCGAACGGGTAGCTTACCTGCAGTTTCTGCGTGTCGAACCATCGGTAGCCCACATAAATGCCTTCATCGTAAAGCGTATAATCCACGTTTTTCACCTTGTGTGTCAATCCGGTCTTTACGGACCACCGACGGTCAATCTTCTGGTCTATCGGGAAGTTCAGCGAACTGCGGTGGTCGCTCAGCGTAACCGGGAAAGTCATAGGAAGCTTGCCGGATGGATTGGCATGCCCGGTCAGGATATCGGCTACGGAGTTTCCTCCCTCTTGTCCGGCCTGCCAGGAGAGCAGGATGGCATCGGGCATATCCTTCCAACTGTCGGTTTCGATGACACCGCCCACGTTGAGCACCACCACTACCTTCTTGTTGGCCGCATGGAAGATACGGGTTACATTCTTCACCAATTCACGTTCCGTCTCCGACAGGAAAAAGTCTGAAGAGACCCGGTCGACGTACTCACCCGAAATGCGGCCCAGAGTGATGATGGCCATATCGTTGCTTCCCGCGGCATATTTGATGATGGCAGTGTCCATCGGCATTTCGCCGATACGTTTCTGCTCTCCCTGCTCTTGCGGTTTGTTGTGGGCCTGATAGAGGGCCTTGATGTTTTCATCCACGGTGATGTGCTGGTTTTTCAGCCCGTCCAGCAGCGATACTACGTAGGGCCGGTTAATGTCACCCGAGCCGGTGCCTCCCGAGAAGAAGTTGTAGGAAACCACGCCGAACAAGGCAATGTTCTTGTCTTGCGAAGACAAGGGCAGTGCCCAGTTGTCGTTCTTCAGCAATACCATGCCTTCGGTTGCCGATTGCCGGGTGACGGAGGCATGGGCCTTCATGTCGGGATTGTTGCTGTATTTGTATCCTTTGAAACGGGGAGTCTTGACTACCAGTTCAAGAATGCGGCGCACGTTGCGGTCCACTACAGCTTCGTCGAGCGTACCGTTTTTCACTCCTTCGATGATGTGGGCGGCTTGTTCCTTGGTGCCCGGTTCCAGCATGTCGTTGCCTGCAATCATTTGGGCGGCTCCGTCGGCTCCTCCCCACCAGTCGGTCATGACGGTGCCTTTATATCCCCATTCTTCACGCAGGATGGTGGTGAGCAGTTCCGGGCTTTCAGAGGTATATACATCGTTGATGCGGTTGTACGAGCTCATGATGGTCCAGGGCTGGCTCTCTTTCACTACTATCTCGAAAGCTTTCAGGTAGATTTCACGTAAGGCGCGCGGAGAGACAATCGCGCTGTTGTTCATGCGGTTGGTCTCTTGGTTGTTGACGGCGAAATGCTTTACGGAAGTTCCTATGTCATTGCTCTGTACACCGTCTACATAGGCCACGGCCATCTTGCCGGTCAGTAGCGGGTCTTCACTGAAGTACTCGAAATTGCGGCCGCACAGCGGATGGCGGTGAATGTTGATGGCTGGAGCCAGCAGTACGTCGACACCGTATTCCTTGGCCTCGTTGCCGATGACTTGTCCCACGTTCCTTACCAAATCCACATCCCATGTAGAGGCCAGTAGCGTTTCAATGGGGAAATGGGTGCAGAAGTAATTCTCTTCTCCTTCCACCGGCAAGATTCCGCATCCGGCAGGACCGTCTGAAAGAACCACGCAAGGGATGCCCACTCGGGGAACCGGGTTGATGCGTCCCGCCGCACCGGGAATAACCTTCCAGGACTCCTTGATGTGAGGGGCTGCGTCAGGGTCTTGATGATACATGCGGGCTCCTACTATCAAATCGACTTTCTCTTCCAGGGTCATGGCCTTGATGATTGCGTCGATATTGTTTGCTCTCAGTTTCGGGTTCCTGGCATCCACATGGGTGGAAGCGGTGAGGATGGCGGCAGCGGCTGCCAATCCTGTCAGTATTGTTTTTATTCTCATCGTAAATGCTTGTTTTGAATATGAATTGAAATCTTGAATGTGCATCAGCGGCAGTGGAACCATTCGCCCCATCCCATGACTGTGTAGTCTTTGCTGATTTTCTCCATCTTCTCGAAAGTGAGCCAGAAAGCCTCGCGGTGGTCAATCGTGTGTCCCATTTCGTTTTCATGTCCGGTAACCACCAGTTTGGGATTGAAGCCGTTCACCAAGTCGTTCATCCGGTGGGTCCAGCAGTTCACGACCAATGCGTCCGGTCGGGGAATGTGCTGTTGGATGTTGACAATCCATTCCATGTCTTCCTTGTTGTATTGGTCGCCCACATGGGCAATGGTCTTTTTCTCGGCAGTGGTAACTACGTAGATGTTGTTCATCAGGTTGTCTTGGTTGCCGGGGAATATCTTTACGCGGATGTGTCTGTTGTTGCTTAGCTCTATCTGCTTGTCAATCATTTCATGGGAACGTTCATGCAGAATCTCTTTCTTGTCCGGCAATATGTTTGTCGGGGCTACCACTGGTTTGCCGGCCTTTAGGAACATGTCCACTACCACCGGATCCACATGGTCGCCGTGGTTGTGGGTGAGGAACAGGATGTCGCATCGGTCTACAATCTGCTGCACCAAGGCATCGGGTAGCACATTCTTCCCCTGGCACCATCCTCTGGCAAGGTCGAAGGCCAAGGTGACCGAAGCGGTGCGGGCTACGATTCCCTCGTTGTATATCTTGTACACTTTCATTCCTTTCTTCACCGGACCGGAAAGGTCGGTTATGACTTTATTCATCCGTGAAGCAATAAAGCTGCCGAGGGGTTCTCCATTGTCGTATTTGGTCTCATGAAGCATGGCGTCCAAGTTATAGAGAGCCAGTTTCCGGTTCATTGGAGCACCTGTCACCGGAGGATTCTCAGTCAAGGCCCGGTCTATCAGGTCGAACATCTTGAAGGCTTGTCTGTTCAGGTATTTCTCGGAATTCCCCCAAAAGGCGCTTCTTTCTATCCCATCCTTTTTCTGGGCATGGATGCTGTGGGGTGTCGGCAAGAGGATGCATAGTCCTCCTATGAATAAATGAAGTATAAAATTCTTTTTCATGATGTAAATAGGTTGTTGAAGGTTGTTTTATGGTGCGGCAGGCTCTGTGAGAACGAGAAACCGTCCGATCCCTATAGACATCTCTGTCTGCGACTTGTTGAGGCAGCGGATGTACCGGGTCTGCGACTCGTGGATGCGGAGGGTGTCCAAGCGGTCTTTTCCGGTTTGCTGTAGTGGAAACCACACTTTCCCGTCGACAGACCCTTGGAACTGGCGTCCTTTGGATTTGCTTTTACGCAAATCGTAGACCAGTGCGACCGGTTGCTTGCTCTCTTCGATACGGAAACCGAAGTATTCTCCGGGAGCTATTGTCACCAATGGGAAATGGGGCGTTAGTCCTACCATGTTGTCCTCGCAGAAACAAGACAGTTCGTCGAAGGCTTGCGAACCGGCCAGTACTTCCGCTCTCTCTTTCGGCTTTTCGTCGGTGAGCAGGGTGTTTTCCACATGTTGCACGATGCTGCGGATGAAAGGTAACAATACTTGGGAGCCGCTTCGGATGCCATCCTGCTCCCCACGGCGGTAGGGGCGGCTGAAAACAGCTGTCGTTTCCAAAGCTTCCCGCGTTTTACGGTAGGCTTTCCGGCAGTTTTCCGTATCTTTCTTCTGGGCAAGCTCCAGCATTTTCATGGCTTCTACACCGGCTTCTCCCACATGGGCCGTTTGCGTCAGCCAAGGGTCAATCTCTTTTGTCAGTTGCTTGTTTGCAGAGCTGCTTCTGATGGTTTCAGGAGCTTTTCTTATCCGGGCAAACATGTTTATGATTGCGGCGGCTTCTTTCTCCGGATATGTTCCGGCAGATAAGGATTGCCTGAACCGGGTGAGTAACTTGTCGGAATTGAAAGACTCTTTTCTGAAGAACATCCATGTGTTGGGACCGATGTCTGCGTTATGTTCGCAGAAGAGCCGGAAGGCATCGGGAGCTTCCGGAACAAGTGCCTCACATGCTTTGTACCAGGCTTTCTCCGAGTCGAACTCGCCCATGTTCCAAGTGAACTGGGATATGCTCCAAAGCGCTACTTTGCTTGCTTCTGCAAATTCCATCGGATTGGAGACGAAGGCGTGCATATCTGTAGCCGTATTCTTTTCCAGGCCATACACCGGCCCCGTCAGCAGATGAGCCAAGCAGTAGTCATTTACCGGGAAATTCCACCAGACGTAGCAGGGACGTCTGATTCGTCTGTTGACCCACTGGAGTCCTTCGCATGTGATGTCGCTCACCACCTTGTCACCGGTCCACATGATGTGGATGAAAGGGTCGAGCTGTTCACCCAGAATATCCAGATAATCGGTTTTTGCCCAGTCCTTGTTGTATTCGGTCGGACATAGGATGAGCTGTTGGATGTCTCCTTTCTTGTCTACGAACTCCTCCTTGAGGTGGTTCATAAAGGCGGCTTGCTTGTGTGCATCCGTTCCCTCTCCTTCGATGTCATCGAAGAAAACGGCAAATGCCCGTACTCCAAGGCCGTACATGCTCTCCAACTTTTGTATGGCAGCCTGTCGGTCTGCGTCGTTCCAGCGGATATCCATTCCGGGATGCAGTGCCCAGACGAAGTCCACTTTATTCCTCCGGGCTTCTATTACCAGCCTGCGGATGTTGTCCGCTTGTTCTTCCGGATAGGGTATGCGCCATGAGGGGGAGCGATGGTAAGGGTCGTCTTTGGGGCCGAATATGTAGGTGTTCATTTTCATGCGGCCATAGAATCTCAGCTGTTCCACTCTGTTCTCAAAAGACCAGGGAGTACCGTAAAAGCCTTCCACCACTCCTCTGAAGGCTATGTCGGGATAGTCCCGTATCAGGCAGACTGGAAGTTGCTTTCCATCCAGGATTAGTTGCCGCAAGGTCTGGACAGCATAGAAAAGGGAACGGTCGTCATAGATTCCGATGTGGATGCCGTTACTGTTGACGGTCAGGGTATAAGCACCCGAACATTGCATTTCATCGGTTGCTTTATCCAGTTTTCCGATAGTGATTGCTTGTGTGGCTTGTTCTGCTATGGGTACGGATTGCTTCAACAAGTTCATTGCATCCGCGTCAGGTGTTTCCGTGCTCTCTATCCGGTATCCTTCTTCCGGTATCTTTATCCAGTCGTCAGATACGTCCAGTTCTTGGGGAATCGGGTAGACATTCACCTCTTTGGGGGGATTTCCTTGGTCACATCCTCCGAGAATCAGAGCCATGGGGAAAACACACGATATACATAATCTTATGGTTCTATTCATATTCTGTTGATTAAAGGCGGTGGGAAAAACATCTGTATTACTGGCAGGACCCGTCTGCTTTCATATCGTTTCCTATAGAAGGAAGCAGGCTTGGCTTTTTCATACAAGCCTGTTCTCCTGAAGATATGTTTGCGCCAAGGTTACCAATCCTTGTTTTGGGTCAGGTTAGGATTGCGTTCCATCTCTACAAACGGTATGGGCCAGATTTCGTGTCGTGGCTGGTATACGCGTTCGTACATCAAGTCACCCAGGATGTCGGTCGCATTCTTGACCGTAGATTCGAGCAGCCCCCAACGGCGGAGGTCCCAGTAGCGTTGGCCTTCACCTGCCAGTTCGCGGGCCCGTTCATCGCGGATGCGTCGGGTTATTTCGTCTTTACTGCCGACGGCCATCCAAGCCGGACCGGAGTTCAATTCCGGCATGCGGACACGGGCACGAATCTTGTTGACTTCGGCAATCGCCTTATCGGTTTCACCCAGTTCGTTGTAGGCTTCGGCAAGCATCAGGATGACGTCGCCTAGGCGAATCAGCGGGAATTCGTAGGGAGTACGGTTGTATTCTCCCCAATAACCGTCCATATTGCCTTCGGGAATCCATTTGCGCCAGAAGTATGAATTCCAGCCTTCCGAGTTGCGGATAAAGGATTGCGCCTCCATCGGTGCACCGCCTTTGGTAGGATCTACGATAACGAATTGTTTGTCCCTTGGATTGGAACCGGCATCGGTGCCCAGGTAATGAGAGAACGGAGTAATCACGTTCCAGCACAAGCGCGGGTCGCGGTCATTATAGGCGGCGGTTACTTTCTCCACGTCGCAGTCCAAGGTACTGATGATTTCCGTACTGGCATCGTTGATGGCAACAGCCAGACATTTGCGGCGGAACTGCGAAGTTCCGTTGTTGAATCCGGGGAATACCTCGTCCCAGTCGAATTTCTGTCCGTCGGGTTTCTCATACAAATCGACCAACTTGGTGGAAGGCACGATGCAGTTGCTGGCAATGAGGCGCATAGTGGCTTTATTGCCAAAATAGCCGACGATATTCAAGGCATAGCCGGCTACATTGCCGTCAATGGACTGGATGGCGAAAATCATCTCTTTGCTTCGCGCGCCGTTATAGAGTCGGAACAGATTTTCGTAGTTGGGGTGCAACTCATAGCCGTAATCATTGGTCTTGTTGTATACGACTTCTTCAAAATCGGAAACGGCTTTTGACCATTCTTCGTTGAAGAGGTGGACTTTGCCGCGGAGCGCATATGCCGCTCCCTTGGTGGCACGGCCGTAATCGCCGGTGCCCCAGCTGACTGGCAGTTTGGCGATGGCGTCGGTCAGGTCATCGATGATGTGCTGGCGAATCTCTTCGGCAGAACTCCGGGGGCTGGTCACTGTAGCGAATTCTTGTTCGATAATGCAGGTTTCGTCATAGTAGGGCACTCCTCCCCAGCAGTTGAGCATGCGGAAGTAGGCCATGGCGCGCAGGAACTTGGCCTCGCCGATTATCGGGTCAATCTTGCTCTGGTCGATGTCCATGGCCGAAACGTTGCGGATTACGGTGTTTGAACGATGTACCAGTTCGTAAAGGTACTGCCAATGATTCTGTACGGCTCCGCTGGTGGAGGCGAAGGACGTTCCGCGTGAGATGTCGGCAAAGGGACTGGTTCCGTCGGCCAGGTCGGTGCACATGTCGAAGGCGAACTCCAGCCCGAAGCACCATGGCTGCATCATAGCCTGATATAAACCGACAGCAGCTTGCTTGGCGTGAAGTTCTGTTTTCCAGAAAGTTTTGTCTGACAATTGGTCGGGACGTGTATAGTCCAGACTTTCACAACTGCTTGACAAGAGGGCCAAGCCTAAAAAAGCGGATAGTATATGTTTGACTTTCATCGTATTTTGCTTTAGAATGAAACATTGAGACCTATGGAATATTGACGGACAGCAGGATAGCCTACGGTTGCTGCGACTTCGGGATCCAATCCCGGGAAGCTGGTAATGGTAAACAGATTGTCGATGCTGGTGTAGATTTTCAGTTTTTTTACGAAGAACTTCTGTGAGATGCTTTCGGGTACGGTGTAACCCAACTGAATGTTCTTGCAACGGAGGTAGGCTGCATTGTGAATGAAAGCATCGCTGGCCATATTGTTCTTGCTGTTTGCACTGTTACGCAATATCGGGTATTTGGATTTATAAGGATTTTCCTTTGTCCAGGCATTATCCGTTATATCCTTGATGAGCGAGTTACCCATGACAGTGGTAAACCGGAAGGCTTGGTTGTTATAATAGACATCGTAGTCGCCCACGCCTTGAAGAAGCATGCTGAAGTCGAAATTATTCCATTTCAGGCTGAGGTTGGCACCGTATGTCAGTCTCGGGCTGTTGCCGTGTCCTATCTCTACGCGGTCGTCAGCATCCAGGTTACCGTCGTTGTTGGTGTCGGCAAACAAGAAGTCGCCCAATTCGGGACGTTGGTAGGTAGCGAAATATTTCGGATTCCTCTTTACCAGCTCTTCAACATAATCCAAGTCCGCCTGGTCGCGAACAATGCGGTCTACTTTCAGCACGTAGTATTGGTTGATGGGTTTACCTTCCTGAATCTTGTGGACTCCGCTGATGGAAGCGACATCGCCTTGGAATTTCGTCACTTTGTTGCTGACGAAGCCCATATTGAAACCTACAGAGTAGGTCACTTTGCTGATTTTGTCGCTCCAGTTGATGTCAAAGTCAAAACCACGGTTGTTTACTTCACCCGCATTCTGGTTGGGAACGGAAGAGGTACCGTGTTCCAAAGGCACGGGGAGTGAAATCAGGATACCCTTGGTTTCTCTGTTGAACCATTCGAATGAACCGGTCAGTCGGTTGTTCAGGAAACCGTAGTCGATGCCGACATTCGTTACATACGTACTTTCCCAGGTCAGTTGGGGATTAGAGAGGGTGGTCTGCGAGAATCCTCCGGTGATGGTGTTTCCCAGCACATAGTTAGTGGTGGCATACAGAGCTTGGTACATATAGTTGTTGGATGCGGCATTATTACCCAATGAACCGTAGGATGCGCGAAGTTTCAGGGAGTTGAGCCAGTTCTGATAAGGTTCCATGAACTTCTCCTGAGAAATGCGCCAGCCGGCCGATACCGAGGGGAAATATCCCCACCGTTTGTTGGGCGCAAAGCGTGAAGAGCCGTCGGCACGCAGGTTGGCTTCCAGCATATACTTGTCGTCCCATACCAGGTTGATGCGGCCGAAATAGGAGCGCATGGCCCATTCGTTGTAGTTACCGGTGATACGTCCCAGTGTGGAAGCTGCATCCAGGGCAGTCAATGATTCGTCGACGAGATCGTATTTCAGGTAATAATCGTTGTCGTATTTGTTATACTCTTGGCTGGCACCGGCCATTACCGAAGCATCGAGCTTGTCAACCTTGAATTCATAGCGGGCTGTCACGTCCGACGAACGGAAATCGTTCCGGTAATTATATCTTCTGATATACGTGCGGACAACTCCTGCACGGAGCAGAACGGGACCGTCTTTTGTAAAGCGGAACAAGTCACGGTCGGTCAGATGGTGTTCCATACGGCGGTCCCAAGCATTGTAAGTATAAGAGGCGTCAATCGTCAATCCTTTGATAGGGGTGATACGTCCGTACATCTTCGCTACAGTGCGACGGGTGATGGTAGGGAAGTCTTCTTTATAGAACCACATCCGACGATATGGGTTTGCATTGCTGATATTTTCCTCTTCCGGGTTCTGGATGCCTCCATATAGGCCGGTTTCGGGGTCATACAACGTCATGCCCGGTACGGTATTGAACGCTCCGTAACCCCAGATTACGTCTCCGCCGGATGCAGCTGTGCTTGCCGAAGGATTGTTATAGTCCACATAGCCGTATGCATTGGTACCTACGGTCAGCCAAGGCTTGATGTTGACATCTACGTTGGCGCGCATCTGGTAGCGTTTGTAATTTGTATGATATATCATACCCGGATTGTTGACGTATCCGAAGGAGAGGTTGTAACGGGCTGTTTTTGAGCCGCCATTCGCCGTAATGTTGTGGGTCTGGACAACAGAAACCTTACGGTATATGTGGTCTTGCCAGTCGGTGTTGGGATATATGGTAGGGTTCTTGCCTGCGTCGTTGCGCCATTCGTCTATCTTGCCTTGCGAGAAGCGGGCTGCTTGTCCGTTGGCTATCAGGCCGGCATTCTGAATCTCCATAAAATCGGCATAGTCCGTTACGAGATTCAGGCGTTTGGCTACTTTTTCAAACGACACATTGCCACTATACGTAATTCTTGAAGAGCCTTCCGTCCCTTTTTTGGTAGTAATCAAGATGACCCCATTGGCGGCACGCGAACCGTATATGGACGATGATGCGGCATCTTTCAGGATGGAGATGGACTCGATGTCCTGTGGATTGATGTCGCTGATGCTGCCTCCGGTCATACCGTCGATGACAACAAGCGGATCGGAATTGTTCAACGTACCTTGACCGCGGATTCGGATAGTGGGACTTTCCCATCCGGGTGTGCTTCCTCCCGTGTTGGTGACGGATAAACCGGCGGCCAGACCGGCCAATGCGTTGGTCGCGTTGTTCATGGGACGGTTCTCCAAAGCATCAGACTTTACGGAAGAGACTGCTCCGGTCATGTTGACTTTCTTTTGGGTTCCATAACCCACGACGACTACCTCGTCCAGCAACTCGTTGTCTTCATTCAAGACGATTGACATCTTTTCTTGAGCCCCCACTTCCTGACTCTTGTAGCCGATATAGGCAAACTGTATGATAGCGCCTTTGGCTATGTCGGACAATTCAAAGTTACCGTCGATGTCGGTTATGGTTCCTCTTGTTGTGCCTTTAAGGATGACGTTTACACCTGCAAGCGGCGTACCTGTATGGTCTTTCACATTACCCCGGACAGTGAGAGTGGTTTGTGCGGTGGCAGGTACCGACGGTTGGTGCTCATTTTTCGTTTTTATGATAATCTGTCTTCCTTTTATAGTGTAGGAGAGTCCGTTTGCGGAGAAAACTTCTTTTATGATTTCGTCCACGGGTTTGGCCGAGAAGTTTACGCTGACCTTTTTTTCAAGATTGACGGCCTCTTCATATATGAAGATGTAGCTGCTGTGCTTTTCTATATATGAAAATACTTCCTTCAGAGTCTTGTCTTGTAATAGAATCGTCAGCATCTCTTTGTCGGCATGTGAGGAGGCAAAAGCCGATGTGTTCAGGGTGGAAAACGGTACTGAAAAAAGCAATAAACATGCTAATTTTATGTAATAATTCCTATTCCGATTAGTTGCAATATTTTTTTTCATACTTTTGTAGTCAAATTCTTAGAACTATATTAAGGATTATCTTTTGAAGGGTCCGGATTGAAGCGCCAACTGTCATCCGACCCTTTTTGGCTTATTGTTTTCATACTCTCATAGGCAATCTGTTTTTATTCGTTAATACTTGGGAATCTATCTCTTTAATAAAAGCGGTACTTGTTGTCTCCGGTCTTCTCCATCTGCAGGGAGGCAGAAACCTTTATGATGTCAAGCACACTCTCAATGGAATCGCAAAGATTGAGTTTTCCGGAAAGTCTCCGGGAAGCTGCATCTTTATCATATTGGATGGAGACATCATAATATCGTGCTACCTTGTCCAATACTTCCGCCACCTTTTCCTTTTCCAGCAGCATGATATTATCTTTCCAGCAGGTGTATTTCAAGGTGTTCACCTGCTTCTTTTTCCGCAGGACCCCGTTTTCCAGACAAGCCATTTGCGAGGGCTCCAGCAGCATTTTTGTCTTTTTGTCCGGATTAATCTCTACCCGTCCTTCCACCAATACCACTGAGATATTGTCTTGTTCATAAGCATTTACGTTAAAAGATGTGCCTAGCACTCTGACATCTATGCCTTTGGTTTTCACAATGAAAGGCTTTTCCGCATTGTGTGCCACTTCCAGGTAGGCTTCTCCTTCCACTGCTATCATCCGCTTGTCGGCAGCGAAAACCGTTGGATATATGACACGGCTGGCAGAGTTCACATAAATCTTCGTACCGTCCGACAAGATGAGATGGGTGCGTTTTCCTTTCGGCACGATAACCTGATTGAATTTCTGCTCTTCGGTTTCTGCGGATTCGGGCACTTGGGGCGATTCATTGTTTACGGTGACACAGCCGAATTCATCGTAGTTGATATTGGAGTTGTTCTCCAATTCTATTTGCCGGTTGTCGGAAAGTACCAAAGATACTTGATTGCCGACCGCAACCGGGGTCACCAGTTCGGTAAAGAATTGGGATTCCTTGCAACCGGTGTCTTTGTTTATGGAAATGCTACAAATGATGGCTATGGAGGCTGCAACCGAGCATCCTGCAAGCAGATACCGGAAAATGGCTTTTACTCTTCTCTTTTTGGGAGGGAAAGAGAGGGGTAGGTTTTGCCGGATGTTGTCCCATGAATCTTCTATTTCCTTGTCTGAGATTTGTTCATGCTTTTTTATGAGTGAAATAAAATTCTTCATTTCACTTTCAAACTGTGTTTTTTGTATGTTGTTCTTGACCATTCGTATATTGCTTTTGTAGATATTACAGTTTGCAATGGTTTTCGGTACTCATGTTTTTCTGTTTTTTTTCGATAAAAGATGTTTTTGTTGGCACAACCTCCGGAAAAGGCTGTCTGTCGTTGTTGATTCGTGGTAAATAGGGGAAGCGTAGGCGGCTTGTTTTCATTCCCTGACATCCTCCGTAGGGAGGAGCATTTCTCTTAATTTGGTAATTGACCTGAAGAGCAGATTTTTACTGGATTGGTAGTTGATATTCAATAACTCGGCTATTTCCTCATGGCTTAGCTCTCTTATGTAATATAGGTATAGAATTTCCTGTTGTTTGGAAGACAGTGTTTTCAAGGCATGGCAGATGAGTCTGTTTCTTGGTGAGTAATCTTCTTCGTCTATGATTTGTTCTGCTTTGACGCTAAATACACTGTCGGTATAGCCGGTCTGGATGTCGTGGCGTGCTTGTTCCGACCTTAATTTGTTGTACAAGGTGTGGCGAAAAGCTTTCAATAAATAAGCGTGTATGGAAATAGGTTGTGATAGGTTGGCATAGTTGGAAATCAGTTTCAAGAAAAAATCTTGCAGACAGTTTTTTACGATGTCCGCATCTTGGGTATATAGTTTTCCATAATTGTATAATATAGGGTAGTACTTTCGATACAAGGCTTCAAAAGCATTACGATCTCCTTTCAGGCAGAGTTCCCATATTATCCTATCTCCTTGGTGATACATTTTGATTTAAGGTGGATAATCGTTTCTGAATAATTGAAAGATATGTCCTGCACATATCTTTCAATTATCAACTATTAATGAATTATTATAAAACGTTACAAATATAACCAATATTGATTTAATATTATTAAAATGAGGTCTTTTATTTTACCCGAGTTTTGGGTTTTGCAGGGTATCATTGGCTTTCTTTGAATCAGAGCTCATTGTTAACGGTTCTCTGTTTTCTGCAATTCGGCATCCTTATTCCGCACTTCGTCCGGGAGTACTTGTCCGGCAACCTTGCGCAGGCCTATATTTGCAGAAAACATTTGCATGTTCCCATGAAGACAAACTCTGTGATTCTATTGGTGTTGTGGCTTGCGGCGTGGCCGTTCTGTTGCCGGGGACAAGGCTATATCAGTTATGACTATCTGCCCGGGAGTTCGCTGAAGGATGACCTCGGCAACGAGTATGGCTCGGGCAGCTTGATGATGGTATCGGGAAGGTATAACTTGCCGCTTTCCTTCAGGCATGACGACAAGGGCAGGCTGGTGGCGTGGTCGGCAACCGTCAATGCTGCCTATGGCGTATTCCATAATAAGGGGCAGGCGCGGGAGTTGAATCCGGACAATCTGCTGAATGCCAGTCTGAATATCTCCCACATCCGTCCCCTGTCCGACAAGTGGAGTATCATAGCCTCTGTGGGCGGCGGTGTCTATGCCCCGTTGGACGGGGTTTCCATGAAGACCCTACTGGCTAATGGAGCAATCATCTTTGTCTATAAACTGCGGAAGAACCTCGACTTGGGCATCGGTGCGGGGTTGACGAACTCTTACGGTATCCCGATGATACTGCCCATGATGTACTTCAGTTGGAGGAATGCCGGCAGGTATGAACTGAAAGTGGATATGTCCAGCGGCATGAAAGTGTCCGTCGCCACCTGGCTGAACAAGAAGCTGAAGCTGGAACTGATCGCCCTCGATATGGACGGCATGTCTGCCGTGATGGAAGTCGACGGGAAATCGAAAATCTATTCTACCGTCATGCTGAGGTCATACATCAGTCCTTCGTGCCAGTTGAGTAGGAAGACGGCTGTTTATCTGGGAGTGGGCGGTAACTGGATACGCGGAATAAGTATGTCGGACCGTAGTTTGAAAGGTTTTCTCAATAACTTCAAGAACGATGAGGACGAGCCTTGCTTCAGACCGACTCTGCGCCTGACGGTGGGATTCAGGTATACGCTGAAATGACAAATGCCATTTTAGTAAAGACAAGAGGTAAAATAGTATCTTTGTCGCAATAACAGACACGTTTTATGGTAAAGTATTTATTAGTAGAAGATGAGCGCTTCGCCTACGAAGAGCTGAAGCGTATGATGCAACGGCTGCGCCCTTCCTGGCAGTTGGCGGGCTGGGCAGAGAGCGTGGAGCAGGCTGTACTGCTCTTGCGTCAGGGCAGCCTGGACTTGATGATTGTAGATATCCGCTTGTCCGACGGGTTGAGCTTTGAGATATTCGAGCAGTGTCCCGTCGATTTGCCCGTTATCTTCACCACCGCCTACGACGAATATGCCATCAAGGCTTTCAAGGTAAACAGCATCGACTATCTGCTGAAACCCATTGAAGAAAGCGACCTAGAAGCAGCCTTGTGCAAGTTCGAGCGCAACAGTGCCCTCCGTTCTGCGGCTCCCGAATATCGGCAACTGGAACTCGGCTACTTGGCAGCCAACAAGAAGAACCGTTTTCTGGTGCAGGTAGGCGATACCTTCCGCTACGTAGAAACTCCGGATGTCGCTTTCTTTTATAGTGAGGACAAGCTGACTTATCTGCACCTCTTCTCCGGGAAACGGTATATCATCAGCTACTCGCTGGACCAGTTGGAGGGAATGCTGGATAGGGATGTTTTCTTTAGGGTTTCAAGGAGCTGCATATCCAACATTAGGTCCATCCGGAAGAGTTCCAGGTACTTCGGCAGTCGCTTGAAGCTTTACTTCGAGCCGGAGTGCCCGCACGAGGTATTGGTGAGCCGCAGTCGCGTGGCCGATTTCTTGAAATGGGTGGACGGAGTGGTATGAGTTATAAGTTATGAGGCATAAGAGATACATATTCCTTTTTATACTGACGGTTTCCGTCTCGTTGCTTGTCATAGGGTGCGTTTATAACGTCATCAGCGGTAAGCCGTGGTATGCGAATATCATGGTGCAGTTCTTTCTGAATCTTCCTTTGTGCATAGGGCTGGGGTTCATCGACTTTGGGGTTATCAACTTGATATATAAAAGACTGAAACAGCGCAACAATGCGGTGAGGATTCTGGTGGATATTGTGTTGACCACTGCACTGGCTGTTCTGTTGACGTACATCTTGAACTTCCTGCTGATGGGCGGGCATGGAAATTTCTGGCATATCCTGAGAAACTCCCTGCCGGTAGTGCCGTGGAACTGGATTATCGTTCTGCAGATAGAGATATTCTTCTATAGCCTGCAACGTTCGGAGATGGAGAAGCAGATGGCTGTCATCGAGAAGGAGAAGGCGCTGTATCAGTTCGAGGTGCTGAAAAACCAGATTAATCCTCATTTCTTATTCAATAGTCTGAATGTCCTTGCCTCCCTTGCTTATCAGGATGCCGAAAAGACGAACCGGTTTGCCAAGAAGCTGTCTACGGTGTACCGCTATCTGCTTACTACGCACGGCAGGGCTATGGTGACCGTGCAGGAAGAGCTGGCGTTCGTAGAGTCGTACTTATACCTGGAGCATATCCGCTTTGGCGATGCACTGCATGTGGAGATAGAAGATGATTTGCGGAATCATCATTGTCTCGTCATTCCTGCCAGCATACAGATGCTTGTGGAGAATGCCTTGAAGCATAATATCAGTACAAAGAAGTCGCCGCTGATAGTCCATATATCCATAGGAAACGAAGGGATTACGGTGCGCAACAATCTTCAGTTGCGTAATTATGTGACCAGTAACGGAGCGGGATTGAAGAACCTGCAACGGCAGTATGCCCTATACGGCACGCTGGTGGAGATTCTTAAGGACGAAAAGGAGTTTGTGGTGAAACTTCCCTTTGTGGGCGGAGACGTGAACCGCCTCAACACAATATAGTACTCTTCCCGAAGAAGAATCTGGAAACGTGTATCTTGTCCATAGCCCACGCCATACCCATGCAGCCGCTAAGAGTGAAGGCGGTGGCAGTGACAAGGAACAGCATCCCCGTAGGGTCGAAGGCGAACACGGGCAGAAACGCCTTGGACAGAATGGTGAAAATGGGTGAGAAAAGGAGTATGACCAGCGTATTGCGCCCTATAAAGAAGGCAAGCCGTTTGGCTTGTGCCGGCAGATAGCCGTAGGCTGCCAACAGCAGGCTGATGGAAAGCCAGGTGATGGCGACTCCTGCCAGAGTACCCCTATCCAGATTGGCGGGAAAACAGCATAGTATTACGAATGGAACAATGGCGAAGGTTGTGGCGCGAAAGACTTGTGTAAAACGAAGCCCGCTTTGGCTCACTGTCATGCCGATAAGGAAATAGAGGGCATTGGAGAAGTTCATCAATCCTCCCCAATGGGAAAGGGCAAACAGGCAGACACCGGTCACAACCAGCCGGGAGACAACCGACAGCCTTACATAGCGGAATGTGATATAATAGATGAGGCTGCACAGAATCAGTGTATGCAGATACCAGTAAGGCCCCATCGGATGGAGGAATATCTTGTCGAGCAATACGGTAGGAGTAATGGCATCTACACTTTCGCGTACGGGCAGGAAATGCGACATCACCGTATAGGCCGCCTCCATGCAGGCATACGGAATGAAAATCCATAGAAACTTGCGGAGAAAGCTTCGGGCATCCTTCCGGTTATTGGCCAGATAGCCCGAAATAATCAGGAAAGCGGACATGTGGAACGTATAGACGATTTGTTTCGCATACGGATACTTGTCGCCTATATATACAAGGTGGAAGATAATCATCAAGGTGATGAAGATGCATTTCAGATAATCTATCTCTTTGACACGGCTTTCCATATAGGGTAGTTTTCTGCGTATTGTTATTGATGGCACAAATATATATACTTCCGTAAACTTATTTATATTTTGCAAAGGGATTAAGCTTATTTTCTCTTTTACCGATTGCTTTTATGTATGGAAAATGTATATTTGTGCATGAATCATTAACTTAATGTAAAACAGACTATGATAACAAGCCAATTACTTCACCCGGCCAGTATTGTGGTAGTGGGGGCATCCAACAATGTACACAAACCCGGAGGGGCTATCCTGAAAAATCTGCTTAGCGGCGGATATACCGGTGAGCTTCGTGCCGTGAATCCGAAAGAGACTGAAGTGCAGGGTGTTGCTGCCTTTGCGGATGTGAAGGACATTCCCGATACGGACCTTGCCATCCTTGCCATACCTGCCGCGCTTTGTCCCGATGCGGTGGAGATGCTTGCTGCGGAGAAGCAGGTGAAGGCGTTCATTATCCTTTCTGCCGGTTTTGGTGAGGAGACCCATGAGGGTGCTGTGCTGGAAGATCGCATACTGGAAACGGTGAACCGGTATGGAGCCTCTCTGATAGGCCCCAACTGTATCGGTTTTATGAACTCGTGGCATCACAGTGTATTCAGCCAGCCCATCCCGCAACTGCATCCGCAAGGGGTGGACCTGATTTCCAGCTCCGGTGCCACAGCGGTGTTCATATTGGAGAGCGCCGTAACCAAGGGATTGCAATTCAACTCTGTATGGTCTGTGGGCAATGCCAAGCAAATCGGCGTGGAGGATGTGTTGCAATACATGGACGAACACTTCAATCCGGAAGCAGATTCCAGAATAAAACTTCTTTATATAGAGAGTATCGGTGACCCCGACCGTCTGCTGTTTCATGCATCCTCGCTCATCAAGAAGGGCTGTAAGATTGCGGCCATCAAGGCGGGCAGTAGCGAAAGCGGCAGCCGGGCGGCGAGTTCGCATACGGGGGCCATTGCCAGTAGCGATTCGGCGGTAGAGGCCTTGTTCCGTAAGGCGGGTATTGTGCGTTGCTATTCGCGCGAGGAGCTGACGACCGTAGGTTGTATCTTCACACTGCCGGAACTGAAAGGGAAAAACTTCGCCATCATTACCCATGCCGGCGGTCCGGGAGTGATGCTGACCGATGCATTGAGTAAGGGTGGACTGAATGTTCCGAAACTGGAAGGACCGGTGGCGGAGGAACTTAAGGGTAAGCTTTTCCCCGGTGCGGCTGTGGGGAATCCCATTGATATTCTGGCTACGGGTACGCCGGAACATCTGCGCCTCTGTCTGGAGTATTGTGAGGAGAAGTTTGACAATATTGATGCTGTAATGGCTATTTTCGGCACTCCGGGGCTGGTGACCATGTTTGAAATGTATGATGTGCTGCACGAGAAGATGCTGCATTGCAAGAAGCCGATTTTTCCGATTCTTCCTTCCATCAATACGGCAGGAGCCGAGGTTGCTGCTTTTCTGGCAAAAGGCCATGTGAACTTTGCCGATGAAGTGACTTTGGGTACGGCACTTTCGCGGATAATGAATGCCCCGCGGCCTGCCAATAATGAAATCGAGCTCTTTGGAGTGGATGTTCCCCGTATCCGCCGGATTATAGATTCCATTCCTGCGGACGGTTATATCGCCCCGCACTATGTGCAGGCATTGCTCCGCTCTGCAGGTATTCCTATTGTGGAGGAGTTTGTTTCGGACAACAAGGAAGAAGTGCTTGCCTTTGCGCGTCGCACGGGGTTCCCGGTGGTGGCAAAGGTGGTGGGGCCGGTGCATAAGTCGGATGTGGGCGGTGTTGTGCTCAATATCAAGAGTGAACAGCATTTGGCATTGGAATTCGACCGTATGATGCAGATTCCCGAAGCTAGTGCTATCATGGTGCAGCCGATGCTGAAGGGTACGGAATTGTTTATCGGTGCCAAATATGAAGAGAAGTTCGGACATGTGGTACTCTGCGGTCTGGGCGGTATTTTTGTGGAGGTGCTGAAGGATATATCTTCTGGTCTTGCACCGTTGTCCTACGAGGAGGCTTACTCCATGATTCACTCGTTGCGTGCCTATAAGATTATCAAAGGTACGCGTGGGCAGAAGGGAGTGAATGAAGATAAATTTGCCGAAATTATTGTACGGCTTTCCACCTTGCTGCGCTTTGCAACGGAAATCAAGGAGATGGATATCAATCCATTGTTGGCGACTGAAAAGCAGGTGATAGCGGTGGATGCGCGCATTCGGATAGAGAAATAAGGGTTAGAGATTAGGGATTAGGGATTAAAGGGGCTGGCTGTTAATCGCTCACCGCTAATCCCTTTTTCATCCTGCCCAGTCCTCCCTATCCAGATTTCTATATCCGATAGCTTCCGCCAAGTGTGCCGGCTGTATCAATTCGCAGCCTTCCAGGTCGGCGATGGTGCGTGATACTTTCAATATGCGGTCGTAGGCGCGGGCCGAAAGGTTCAGTCGGTTCATGGCAGTTTTGAGCATGGCAAGTCCTTTGTCATCCGGACGGGCGTGGCGGGCAAGCAGTTTACTGTTCATCTGGGCATTACAATATATGCCGGGAATGTCTGCATACCTTGCTTCTTGAATTTGTCGGGCACGTATCACACGCTCGCGTATGGTGGCGCTCGATTCGCCGGGGCGGGAATCTGCCATCTCTTCAAAGGGGAGTGGGGTGACTTCAATTTGCAGGTCGATACGGTCGAGCAAAGGTCCGGATATGCGGTTCAGGTACTTTTGTACTTGTCCGGGACTGCACACACAAGCCTTGGTGGGATGCGTGTAATACCCGCATGGGCACGGATTCATAGAGGCTACCAGCATAAAACTTGCCGGATACTCTACATTGCATCGGATGCGTGACACGGTAATCTTCCTATCTTCCAGCGGTTGGCGAAGAACCTCCAATACGTTGCGGCTGTACTCTGGCAATTCATCAAGATATAAAATGCCGTTATGTGCCAGACTGATTTCACCGGGTTGGGGGAAACTTCCTCCACCGGTCATTGCTACCGTAGAAATGGTGTGGTGAGGGTCGCGGAACGGGCGTTTCGAGATGAGCCCACCGTCTTTGCCCAACTTTCCGGCAACAGAATGAATTTTGGTCGTTTCCAGACTCTCTCCCAAAGAGAGGGGAGGAAGTATGGACGGCAGACGCTTGGCAAGCATGGACTTACCGCTGCCCGGCGAACCGATGAGAAGTATATTGTGGCTGCCCGAAGCAGCTACCTCCAAGGCTCGTTTCACATTTTCCTGTCCTTTTACTTCTGCAAAGTCGAAATCGAAGTTGCTCTGCTGGGAATAGAATTCCTCGCGGGTGTTGACTAACGTAGGGGTTAATTCCTGCGTGCCATTAAAGAATTCTATAACTTCCTTGATGTTTCCCGCTCCGTACACTTTCAGATTGTTTACTACTGCCGCTTCGTGGGCATTCTGTTGCGGTACAATCATACCCTCAAACCCCAGTTCTCTGGCCTTGATGGCAATGGGGAGTGCTCCTTTGATAGGTTGCAGGCTGCCGTCAAGGCTTAGTTCACCCATCAGCAGATAGCGTTCCAGCTTATCGGACTGGATAACTTCGCTGGCGGCAAGTATGCCGATGGCTAAAGGTAAATCGTAAGCTGCACCTTCCTTGCGGATGTCAGCCGGAGCCATGTTGATGACAATATTGCTGGTCGGCATCCGGTAGCCGTTGACCTGCAAAGCAGATATGATACGTTGATGGCTTTCTTTGACCGCAGAGTCCGGCAAACCGACTAAATAGAACATACAGCCTCTGGAACTGTTGACTTCAATGGTGATGAGGGTTGCGTCAATACCTTGAACAGCCGCTCCAAAAACTTTTATGAGCACGTTTTTAGTGATTAGGGGTTAGTGATGGCAGGATAGGCTACCGTCGGTTTTGTTTTTTGAGTTTCTTTTCACTCTCTTTCTTCTCTTTTTCCTTTTGCTCTATCTCCTCCAGTTTCTTTTTGATGTCTTCCTCACTCATATTCTTCCCTTCAATTTTTCCGGAAGGGCTAAGGAACAGATTGGCAGGCAATGCTTGTATGGCGAGCTGTTTGATGGGCGCTGTGTTCCATCCGGAGAAATCACAACTCTGTTCCCACTTCAGGGTATCTCTTTTGATTGCTTCTTCCCATTCCTTTCTGTCGATATCCAAGGAAATGCCCCAGAGTGCGAATAGCTTGTTCTTTTCTTCTTTCTTGTAAATCCGGCGCAGGGCAGCGTTGGCTTCCATGCTTTGCGGGTCCCAAGATGCCCAAAAATGTATCAACAGATATTTGTCCTTAAAGCTAGTACGGCTGATTTGTGTGCCTTTGGCATTGGGCAGGTTGACGTAAGGGATGGTTTTCCCGACGGATACCTTCTCTTCTTCTTGGATAAGGTCAAGCAGTTCGTCCACATATGGGCGGTCTTTCAGGCCTCCGGTCATGTGTTCTGTCATTTCTTTGATTAAGGAGAAGTCCGGTTGCGGTTTTTGCACGAAATATTTCTCCAGCAGATAGATACTTACCAGTGAAGAAGGATGGCTGTTGATGAAGGCTTCTGCTTTTTCTTCCAATGCTTTCTCCGAGGGAGTACTCAAACCTTTCAACTCTTTCTGAAAGGCGGTCAGTTCTTCATTGGGAACATTCCCCGTGATTTCCAGTGAAGTAAGTTCGGCGGCAGAACCTTTTATCTTTATGTTGTCTCCTTTGTCCAGGTAAAGCGGATATTCCGTACCGTCACTGAATTGCAACCATGTAGAGGCAAGTGTGTCGGTGGTGAGGGTTGCAGAGAACTTGTCATCCTTGACAAGCAGAGTGTCCATACGGTTATAGAACTTGTCCGTACCATATATATAAAGGGTATCATTCCCCAGCCCTTTGATTTCACCATTTAGGTAGACTGAATTTGTATTTTTGCTGCCGCAGGCAGACAATATAATAAGCAGAAGGTATGCAAGATAGATTTTCTTCATTCCGGTTCTTTTTCTGATACTTCGTCGCGAAAATACTTCTTTTTGGTGTGAATAAAAAGAAATGCCCGACATATTTCTATGCCGGGCACGTTCTTTTCAATCTAACCTTTATTATTTGATGATATTCATAAAGTCTGTGTTAGTGAAGTATTTGGCGAATTCCAGGTCAGAAGCAGCCTTCTTTGCCAAAGCCGGTTCTTTTGCAATGGCATTCTTCAGACTGCTGGTTACCATAGATGTATTGTTGGTTCTTGCGCCAAGTACAGCCATTAGGTAGTCAGTATAAGCGTCTGGTCTTTCGATAGCAGCCAGTGTGTTCTTAGCCTTGTTGTAGTCCTTAGCCAGGATTTGTGCCAAAGCAGCGCTGTTAGTCTTAGTGTCGCCAAATGAGCTGACAGCCTTGTCGTACTGTCCTTGAGCAACATACAGATTACCCAATGCCTCGTTCAGTTCCTTAGAACCGGAAGCCTTGCTCAGATAGCTTTCTGCTGCAGTTCTGTCGCCCTTGGTCAAGGCAATCAGACCGAGATTCATGTTTGCTTCAGGAGCATCCTTGATGGAGAGAGCTTTCTTGAAGTAGCTTTCAGCCTTGTCAAGATCACCAGCCTGATAAGCCAGTTTACCTAAGTTGTTGTAAGCACGGAAATCGTTCGGGTAGATTTGAGTGGCTTTTGTGAAGATGGCTTCTTGCTTGGCAGCATCTTTAGTCAAGGTGGTGGCATACAGCAGTTCTTCGATGTTCAGCTGCTTGGCATCGCTGTCGGCGAGGTTTGCGATTTCTTCGTCAGACTTACCGATGATTTCGTAATTCAAAGTCAGGCGTGAACGACGCAGTTGCGGCAGGATTTCGTCAGCCAAAGTTTTATAAACAGAAGAGATGTTCTTGATTTCTTGTTCTCTTTGTTCAGGATCTTGATACATGGAAAGAACGCGAAGAATCAATTCTTTATCTTGGATGTTTGATTTGGATACCAGTTCCTGGAAGCCTTCCCAGTCCTGAGCCGTATACTTGGTGTCTACTGCTGCATTGATTTTTGCTTTCTTCAAATCTCTGTTGATGATTTTAGCCGTGTTGTCCTGGCGGTTCTCAGCCAGTGTAGTATTCAAGCCTACACCACCATCGGGAGAAGCGTATGCGGAGATTTCGATGTTGCTGATTTTCTTGTTTTCAGCTTCGTCTATGTTTTTCACTTCTTTGCCGAATTCTTTGGCAGTCTTCAATTCGCTGGCGCGTACGTTGGCTTGTTGAATCAAGAACATGATGTTGGCGTCATGCTTTTCTTTGATGATACGTTGGAAAGCGTCGTCACCATTGGCGGGGTTAGCGCTGCCCAATGTTTGTTCCAGCATCTCAGAAGTGGAGATTACACCATCAGCTACTTTTACAGCAGGGATAGTGACAGTCTTTTTGCCTACTGTAGCCTTGAATTCCAGATACAGTTCGGATTTGGCCATTTCCGGTACATAGTCGAAAGATGTCTTCATAGTGTAGCTGCCGCCCATCTTGTAAGAGATAGTCTGGTCGTTACCTTCTACTTTTTCGCCCTGGAACACAGCCGACTGGCCTTTAGCTTCGCCGCCATTCCATTTCAGCACAGGGGTCACTTCTACCACAGCCTTCTTGTTGAAGTACTTTTCGGGGAATTTTCCGTTGATTGTAGCGGGAACTTTACCACCCACAGCTTCCAGAACTTGAGGAGTTACGGTGAAATAATCTGATGACAATTCACCCATCTTTTTGCTGCACGATGTCATTAATGCAACAACCATTGCCATTAAAAACGGCAGATACAATTTCTTAGTCATTTTAGGTATAAATTAATTGTTTGTAATTGAAATTTGTCTATTCCATTTTAGTGTGCTGTTTGGGCATGGACACAACAACGCAAAGATATTAAATCCTATTACAGTTTGTTAACTCGCGCAGCAATTTTATCATAATTTAATGAATTTCCCGCTCTTTGCGGTACTTTATATTGCGGGGATGATGTTCTATGATTTCACTGCGCAATCTGTGCCGGTCAATATGTGTGTAAATTTCTGTTGTAGCGATAGATTCGTGGCCCAGCATACTTTGTATGGCGCGTAGGTTGGCGCCTCCTTCAAGCAGGTGGGTGGCAAAGGAATGGCGGAAGGTGTGAGGGCTGATGTTTTTGGTGATGCCGGCCTTCTCCGCCAGTTCCTTGATGAGATGGAATACCATGATGCGCGAGATATTTTTGCCCCAGCGTGCCAGGAATACATAGTCCTCGAAGTCCTTCTTGATTTTCCAGCCTCCATTGCGGTCCACGAACCAGTTCCTTATCTCCTTGATGGCACGGGACGATATGGGTACAAGGCGCTGTTTGCTGCCCTTACCTTCTACCTTGATGAAGCCTTCGTCGAAATACAAGTCGGAGATTTTCAGGTTGCACAGTTCCGATACCCGTAGGCCGCAACTGTATAGAGTCTCGAGGATGGCCCGGTTGCGTTGCCCCTCGTTTGTGCCCAGGTCAATGGCGGAGATGATGCGGTCTATCTCTTCCACTGTCAGTACTTCTGGAAGCTTGAATCCGATTTTGGGTCCCTCCAACAGTTCGCTGGGGTCTCCCTCCAGGTAGTCGGCCATGACGAGGAAATGGAAGAATGACTTGATGCCCGACAAGATGCGTGCCTGCGAGCGGGGATGGATGCCGATGTCGTGCAGTCCGGAGGCAAAATGCTGCAAGTCATCCAGGGTAGTGTCAAGTATAGCGATACCCTCTCCTTCCAGAAAGTGCAGCAGCTTCTGTAAGTCTGTTTGGTAAGCATCCACTGTATTGGGTGAGAGTGCTTTCTCCAGTTTCAGATACTGGTGGTACTTTCTGATTATCAGCGTTTGTTTCTCCTTATTCGTGGATTTTTCTTCTGATTTCATTTCTTTTTTCTACCTTTGCTTCGCGAAAATAGGCTGCATTTCAGCAAATTGCAAATAAATTTGCATCTGCTTTCGGTTTGCACTATCTTTGCACCGCAAAGGTATAAAAAAATGTGTTATGAGGATACAGATTATTAACGGCCCCAATATAAATCTCTTGGGCAAACGTGAACCTTCCATTTACGGTAGCGTTACTTTTGAAGACTACCTTGCCGAACTCCGTAAGAAATATGCGGATGTACAGATTGACTATTTCCAGTCCAACATTGAGGGAGAGCTGATAGACAAGATTCAGCAGGTAGGTTTTGATGTGGACGGCATCATTTTGAATGCGGGTGCTTACACCCATACGTCCATCGCTCTGCAAGATGCTATCCGTTCGGTCACTTCTCCGGTGATTGAGGTGCATATCTCTAATGTACATGCCCGCGAGGCTTTTCGTCATGTGTCCATGATTTCCTGCGCTTGCAAGGGTGTCATTCTCGGTTTCGGGCTGAACTCCTACCGTCTGGCCATGGAGGCATTAAAAGATTATTAAATAAAATAGGTATATAGATTATGTTATTGAAGCAAACGAAGATTGTCGCAACGATTTCTGACCAGCGCTGTGATGTTGATTTTATAAAGCAGTTGTTCGATGCAGGTATGAATGTTGTACGTATGAATACTGCACATCTTGGCCGTGAAGGTGCCGAGAAGTTGATTAACAATGTGCGTTCAGTTTCCAACCGCATCGCTATCCTGATGGATACGAAAGGACCGGAGGTCCGCACGACGGTTCTGGCTGAGCCCATTCCTTTCAAGGCGGGCGACCGCGTGAAGGTGGTAGGCAACCCGGAGCAGGAGACTACCCGTGAATGTATCTCGGTATCCTATCCCCATTTCGTCAAAGACTTGAATGTGGACGGCCATATCCTTATTGATGACGGTGACTTGGAGTTGGTTGTTGTAGAGAAGACCCCCGACTACCTGCTCTGCGAAGTACAGAATGAGGCTACTCTGGGCAGCCGCAAGAGCGTCAACGTTCCCGGTGTCCGCATCAATCTGCCTTCTCTGACGGAGAAGGACCGCACCAATATCCTTTATGCCATTGAGAAGAACATAGACTTCATTGCCCACTCCTTTGTGCGCAATAAGCAGGATATACTCGACATCAAGGCGATTCTTGACGCTCATAACAGCGATATCCGTATTGTTGCTAAGATTGAGAACCAGGAAGGCGTTGATAATATCGATGAAATCCTGGAAGTAGCCGACGGTGTGATGATAGCTCGCGGTGACCTCGGTATTGAAGTTCCGCAGGAACGTATTCCGGGCATCCAGCGTGTGCTCATCCGCAAGTGTATTCTTGCCAAGAAGCCGGTGATTGTTGCCACACAGATGCTTCATACCATGATTTCCAATCCGCGTCCCACCCGTGCGGAGGTAACGGACATTGCCAATGCCATCTATTATCGTACGGATGCCTTGATGTTGAGCGGTGAAACCGCCTATGGAAAGTATCCGGTAGAAGCGGTGAAGACGATGACCAAGATTGCCGCCCAAGCGGAGAAAGACAAGCTGTCTGACAACGATATCCGTATTCCGCTGGACGAGAACAGCAACGACGTGACTGCGTTCCTGGCCAAACAAGCGGTAAAGGCTACCACCAAACTGAAAATCCGTGCAATCATCACCGACAGTTACAGCGGCCGTACTGCCCGTAACCTTGCCGCTTTCCGTGGCAAATATCCGGTGTTGGCCATCTGCTACAAGGAAAAGACCATGCGGCACCTTGCCCTTTCCTACGGTGTGGAAGCTATCTATATGCCCGAACTTGCCAACGGGCAGGAGTATTACTTTGCAGCCTTGCGCCGCTTGTTGAAGGAAGGCCGTTTATGTCCTACGGACATGGTGGGCTACCTGAGTAGCGGTAAAGCCGGTACGCGCACTTCTTTCCTCGAAATCAACGTGGTGGAAGATGCCCTGAAACATGCTGAAGATAGTGTGTTGCCCAACAGTAACAGATACTTGTAGGATAAGGGATTAAGGATAAGGGGTTAGGGATTAGCGGTTAATGATTAATTAATAATTGTGCGCAGAACTAACCCCTAACCCCTAATCCCTTATCCCTAACCTATAATCCATTAACAAAGTGACGATTGACGAATACATTTTGCAGCACATTGATGATGAGGGCGATTACCTGAAAGCGCTCTATCGCGACACGCATGTCAAGTTGCTATATCCCCGCATGGCTTCCGGACATTTGCAGGGGCGTATGCTCAAGATGTTTGTCCGGATGATTCGTCCCCGGCAGGTGCTGGAGATAGGGACTTATAGCGGATATTCCGCACTTTGCATAGCAGAAGGACTGCCGGAGGGCGGGATGCTGCATACGTTTGAAATCAACGACGAGCAGGAGGACTTCACCCGTCCGTGGCTGGAGAATTCCGATTACGCGGATAAAATCAGGTTCTACATCGGTGATGCTTTGGAGCTGGTACCGCAACTGGACCTCACTTTCGACCTTGCCTTTATTGACGGAGATAAGCGTAAATACATAGAGTATTATGAAATGGTGCTCGCCCGCCTTTCCGGCGGTGGATATATCATTGCCGACAATACCTTGTGGGATGGCCATGTGCTGGAAGAACAACCCCATCGCACAGACTTGCAGACAATCAGTATCAAAGCCTTCAATGATTTGGTGGCGCGGGATGCGCGCGTGGAGAAAGTCATTCTTCCCCTGCGTGACGGATTGACGATTATCCGTAAGAAGTAACTGTTTTTCTATCTTTTTCTCAGCAGCCGCTTGCTAAGGTATCTCACCGGATACCATACGGACAAGAAGCCTACGGTGATGACCGTTACGAATACCAGCATGATATCCGTGGCATGTACACTTACCGGATAAGCGTCCACTACAAAACTTCCGTTTCCTCCCCCCAATGAAATCAACCCGAAACGTTGCTGCAGAAAGCACAGCAACAATCCTGAAACGATGCCGGAGAGGGCGCCGAACACAGAAATCATCCTGCCTTCGAACAAGAAGATGCGCGCTATGAGCCGGTCATCGGCACCCAGGTTGCGCAGTGTCTCCACGTCCTCCCGTTTGTCCAGTATCAGCATGGACAGCGAACCGATGACATTGAAGCATGCGATACCCAGAATGAAGGTGAGGAAGAGATAAGAGATGAGTTTCTCTATTTCCATGATGCGGAAAACATCGGCCTGCTGCTCGTAGCGGTTCTGTACAATGAACCGGTCGCCGAGAATGCCTGCTATTTTCTTTTGTACGGAGCCGATGTTGGAACCGGGTTTCAGTTTCATCTCGATGGCAGAGACTTCCGTGTCATAATTGAACAGACGGCGGGCAAAGTCGAGTGACGTCAGTATGTAGCGTGAATCGTATTTTTGCTGGTTGACGGCAAAGATGGCGCCGGGCGAGAAGAGATACTCCCGGTTGAAAGCCGCAGTGGGGTTGGCTATGTTTACCCGTACGTTCCGTTTGGGGGCATAGACCTGCAACGGGTCCACGAACTGAATGCCGGTGCCCAACTCGGATATAAGTTCCACACCCAGAAAACCATAGTCCACCACCGAGTCGCTCAGTAGGAACTTTCCCGTCCCATAGAGCAAGCTGTCGATGGATGTAAGCTGTTCGAAATTGTCCTCCACTCCCTTGATGACGGCCATTGCCTGGCGGTCCTTGTACTGCACCATGGCATTCTCTTCCAGTGTTTCCGTCCACACGTCAATCTCGGACAGGGCGTGTACTTGCCGGATGCACGCTTCGTGCGGGTCGAAAACCTTACCTTCGCGGACGGTGATTTTCAGTTCCGGGTCGAAGGCTGTGAAAAAGCCTGCCACCATGTCCTGAAAACCGTTGAACACGGACAAGGTGCATACCAACGCCAACGTAGCCAATGCCACTCCACACACCGAAATACCGGAGATGATATTAATGGCATTGTGTTTCTTCTTGGAGAAGAGGTAGCGGCGGGCTATAAAGAAGGGAAGGGACATTATTTCAGCAGTTCGTCAATTCGTTCCAGATAGTCCAGTGAGTCGTCTACGAAGAACTTCAGTTCGGGGATAATGCGTAGTTGGTGGCGTACGCGGGTACCCAGTTCAAAGCGTATGGATTTCATGTTTCCGTTGATGTTCTTGACTATTTCTTCGCTTTTCTCCGAGGGGAATATACTGAGATAAGCGCGTGCCACGCTCATGTCGGGGCTGATGCGTACGGCACTGACGGAAATCAGTATGCCGGGCATGGACTTGGTTTGCAACAAGAAGATATCACTCAGTTCCTTCTGCAGGAGACGGGCTATTTTATTTTGTCTGGTAGTTTCCATACTGTTCATTTTTTTATGCTGGGGTGCAGCCTGTTTTCACGTTAGCAAAGTTACTGAAATATATCGTTCTGCCGACTGTTTATAGCTTTTTTTTCATTCTTTTCCCTATTGTAGGGTTCATTCTTTTCCGTTCTGTCGATGAGATATGCCTTTTCGTAGATTCTATTTGTTGTTCTTGTTATGCTTCCCTAACTTTGATGTCAGTTCGGAGAACTGCTGATGATGAGTGAAGAAGGAAGAGAACCATTCCGTTATAGAAGAGACTCTCTCTAAATAGCGTTTTTTCATGTATTATTGACTTGAACCGTTTTTACCCGGGAGGGTAGAAACGGTTTTTTTGCGCATCTGACCGGGCTTTCTTGTCTCTTGCATAGGCTTCCGTTGTGTGCTACATAGGCTTCTGTTGTGTTTTGCACGGTGGTTTGTCTTGAGAAGCCTTTGGGTTTATCATGTGCGCACGGCTGTGGTACGCCTTTTCCACAGTCGTGAAGAAGACGTGCCACGGCTGTGAAGAATATGCTTCACAGCCGTGGTTTTTCATCAATATATAGGGGTTGACAGAACAGACATAAGGGAATGACAGAACAAACATGAGGGGATAACGGAACGGACATAAGCACTCGACGCATTCCGTATCAGGGTATGAATAGCGGAATGCGTCGGGTGCTTGTGGGGGAATGATATGATATTTGTTCTTATGCCTTTACATACTTCCTTTTGGCTATCAGCACTGCCACGATGATACCTATCACCAGCAGCGCCAGTGCTCCGTAGGCGATGCCTTCCGTCACGTGCAGGCTGGTGGGGTCAAAGCGCATTTCGATGGTGTGCTGTCCGGCAGGAACATACATTGTGCGCAGGATATAGTCGGCGCGTGCCAGTTCGGCAGGCTGTCCGTCGATGGTTACGTGCCAGCCGTCCGGATAATAGATTTCGGAGAATACGGCAATACCGTCTTGGGCATTGTTCGTTTCGTACGTCAGGCGGTTAGGTGCGTAACTTGTCAGGCAGATGCTGGAGAGGCTGTCTTTATAACTTTCCGTGGCACCTTTCAGCACATCCTTGAAGCGGGCATCCACTACGGCTGTCTCCGTAGGTATGATGCTGTCCAGGGCGTCAATCTCTTCGTTGGCGTTGTTCACATACTGCACCTTGTTTACAAACCATGCATTGCCGTAGGCGTGCGGGTTGAGGATGGGAACGGTTTGTCTTTGCTGTCCTGCAGGGAAGATGAAGTATTTGGTGTTCAGCATGTTCAGTACGCGGAACTTATTGGCATCCACGCTGTCCATCTCACCTCCGGCGGTGGCAATGGCCTTGTAGGCCGCCTGCATTTCGGGAGAGATGTGATGCTCTATCATTTCCTGGTAGCGGCGCAGCTTGGCCGGGTGATAACCGCCGACGCTTTTGTGCCAGTAGGAGGTGTTGTTGTCATCGAAGGTGCTGGTGGCAAAGTTCAATACACGATAGTCCAAGCTGGTATCTTGCAGTATCAGCTCGTCTGTATTCGTCTTGGTGAAGGTTTCCGTACGGATGGAGTGGGGCACGAACTGGGCATCATTCAGATAGCGCTTGTTGACCCCCCACATATCTGCCAGGCAGAGTATGGTGATACCTGCAATGGTCAGCGAGCTGCGCAGCTTGCCGCTAGCATAGAGCCAGAGCAGGCTGCAGCCGATGCCTATGATGATGAAGCTACGCAGGGCGTCGCTGCTGACGAGTTCGGCACGCATCTCTCCCAAGTTGGCAAGGATGCCGGAGAGCTCGTTGGCGGGTATCATCTGCTGGTTGACGGCATTCTGCAGCATCTGTGCCTCTTGGGCGGGCACGTAGCCGGAGCCGATGCTGCCCGGGGCAATGGCAAGCAGCAGGGCGATGCCTGCAGTGAGCAGCAGGCTGATGCCGAGGGGCTTCTTTTCCTGTTTTAAGATTTCCGGCTCTTCGAGCAGGCGTTTCAGGGCAAAGATAGCCAGCAAAGGTATCGTGAACTCTGCTATGACAAGGATGGAGGACACGGCGCGGAACTTGTTGTACAACGGGACGTAATCGATGAAGAAATCCGTCAGCGGCATGAAGTTCTTGCCCCAGGACAAGACGATGGAGAAGAAGGTAGCTCCTATCAATGCCCACTTCAACGGTCCTTTCACGATGAAGCATCCCAGTACGAACAGAAACAAGACGAATGCTCCGACGTAGACGGGACCCGACGTCATGGGCTGGGTACCGAAATATTGTGTCAGTGAGCCGTACAGACTGCTGTACATCGGGTTTGCCTTGCTCATGGCAGTTTCACTCTGGCTGAGGGCGGCAGATGCTCCGCCTTTGAAGTTGGGCACCAGCAGAGTCAGTGTTTCGTCGATGCCGTAGCTCCACTGGGTGATGTAGTCGCGGTCCAGCCCGCTACTGGTCTGCTTGGCAGCGTCGCCGGTCTGCACCAGTTCGCTTTTGCCGCGCATGGTTTCTTTGCTGTAGGCATAGGTGTGATAGAGGTTGGATACGTTGGCGGCTATGCCGACGAGGGCTGCCACAATCAGTACGGCACTTGCCTTGAAGAACTGGGGCAATGTCTTGGTACGCCATGCTTTCTCGAAGTAGGCTCCCACAAAGAAAAGGATGACGAAGAAGAAGTAATAGGACATCTGCACGTGGTTCGAGGTGATTTGCAGGGCCACGAACAAGGCGGTGAGGATGCCTCCCCACAGCAGTTTCCCACGATAGGCGAGCACAATGCCTGCTATGGTGGGCGGCACGTAGGCAAGGGTGATGAACTTCCAGATGTGTCCGGCAGATATCAGGATGAAGAAATAGGACGAGAATGCCCACATGATACCGCCCAGTCCGGCCAGCCAGACCGGTATGCCGAAGACGCGCAGCAGGATGTAGAAGCCGAGCATCAGCATGAATGTGAGGCACACATAGTCGGGCAGGAAGAGTTGGTAGGCTTTCTGTACCCACTGCAGTGACCTGGTGGAGTCATACGAAGGGGCTATCTGATACATGGGCATACCGCCGAACAGCGAGTTTGTCCAACGGCTGCGTTCGCCCGTCTGTTCGTAATACTCCTTGACTTCTTGTCCTGCCCCTGCTCCTGCAGCCGTGTCGTGCTGAAAGAGAATACGGTTTTCTATATCCGCCGGGAAGAAGTAGGCGAAGGAAAGGAGGACGAATGCCAAGATGGCAATAAGGTCGGGAAGAAGCTTCTTCATGAGTTATAAGTTATGAGTTATCAATTAATCAATTGTGGGGCAAAGATAGTGCAAACCGAATACAGAACTTTCATGCTTGCGTGAAAAAGTTTTGTTGAGGTGCAGCCTATCTTCGCTTTTGTGGCAAAGATACATAAATGCAGATTGTTATTGTCACGTTATCGGCAGAATGTTGTACCTTTGCCTTTCCAAAAAAAGATTAAAGTGCTTTAATGGTAATATGCAAGCTTAAATTATTATAGATATGACAATAGGGATAATCAGTGCAATGGACAGCGAACACCGCCGGTTGGTGGAGCGCTTGCAGGATAAGAATACGTCGGGCGATGGTAGTTTCCGCTATGTGGAAGGTACATTGGGCGGTAACCATGTAATCTTGACGCAATGCGGCATCGGTAAGGTGAGTGCAGCGGTAGGAGCTTCGGAACTGATACGGCGCTTTTCTCCGGACTGCATCGTCAGCACCGGTGTGGCGGGCGGCATTGATGCTTGCCTGAAGGTGACGGATGTAGTGGCAAGCCAACGTCTGGTGTATCACGACGTCTGGTGCGGCGACGGTAACGAGTACGGACAAGTGCAAGGTTTTCCCGCCTCTTACGAGGGATGTTCCTCTCTGTTGAAACATGCCTTGTCGCTGAACGAAGCCGGAATGGAAAGCCGTATCCACAGCGGACTTGTCTGTACCGGCGACCAGTTCATCACCAACCGTACGGAGCTGGATACCATCAAGCAACGTTTCCCCGACGGTCTTGCCGTTGATATGGAGTCTGCCGCCATTGCGCAGACTTGCTATCTGTACAATGTTCCTTTTCTCAGCTTCCGCATCATCAGCGACACACCCGGAGTAGAGGACCATGCTTCGCAGTATGCCGATTTCTGGGGAACCATGGCAGAGCGTTCGTTCCTCACGATATGGACCTTCCTCTCCACCCTTCCCAGCAATTTATAACTCATAACTTATAACTCATAACTCATGAAGAAGATTCCCAGTTTTACAATTGACCACATCCGCTTGTTGCGCGGTATTTACGTATCCCGCCAGGATGAAGTGAACGGAGAAACAGTCACTACTTTCGACATCCGTATGAAAGAGCCCAACCGTGAGCCTGCCTTGGGACAAGGTGCTCTGCATACTATCGAACATCTTGCCGCCACCTACCTGCGTAATGACCCGCAGTGGCAGGACAAGATTATCTATTGGGGCCCCATGGGCTGCCTCACCGGTAATTATCTGCTGATGAAAGGTGACTTGAAGCCGCAGGACATACTGGCGCTGATGCAGGACACCTTCCGCTTTGTTGCCGAATATGAAGGTGAAGTCCCCGGTGCCGCTCCGCAAGATTGCGGCAACTACCTGCTCCACGACCTTCCGATGGCTAAATGGGAGTCTGCCAAATACCTGCATGAGGTCTTGGAACAGATGAAAGAGGAGAATATGAAGTATCCGGAAAAAGAAGAAAAATAAGGGGGTTAGCGATTAGGGATTAAGGATGGGTTTATGCCTATATTAAAGTCTATGCGGCCCCAAATAATCCCTAATCGCTAACCCCTTATCTCTTATCCTTTATTATCACACAATCTCAATCCCCTGCTCCTTGCAAAGCTGTAATCCCAGGTCTTTCAGCTTGAATTTCTGTATCTTGCCACTTCCCGTCATGGGGAATTCTTTGATGAAGAAGATATACTTGGGTATCTTGTAGCGGGATATTTTGCCGGTGCAGAAGTCTCGTACATCCGATTCGTGCATATCCACTCCTTCGTGCAGGATGATGAAAGCGCCTACGGCTTCACCGTATTTCTTAGAGGGAATACCGGCTACCTGCACGTCTTTTACGCCTTCCAGTTGATAGAGGAACTCTTCTATCTCGCGGGGATAAATATTTTCACCACCGCGGATAATCATGTCCTTGATGCGTCCTGTGATGCGGTAATTGCCGTCCTCGTCCTTTATTCCAAGGTCTCCCGAGTGCAGGAAGCCGTTCTCATCAATGACTTCGGCTGTGGCTTCCGGGTTTTTGTAGTAACCCTTCATGGTGTTGTATCCGCGGTTGCACATTTCACCTTGTACGCCTACGGGACACTCTTCTCCGGTTTCGGGGTCGATAACCTTTACTTCCGTATGTTCAAAGTCGTGTCCTACGGTATTGCAACGTACATCGAACGGGTCGTCTATCCGGGTGGCGGTCATTCCGGGAGCAGCTTCGGTCAGCCCGTAAACGCTGGTTACCTTCATGTACATTTTCTCTTCCACCTGCTTCATCAGCTCTACCGGGCAGAGGGAACCTGCCATGATACCCGTACGGAGGCTGGACATGTCGAACATGTCGAACATCGGATGGTTCAGTTCGGCAATGAACATGGTGGGTACGCCGTAAAGTGCCGTGCAGCGCTCCTTGTGGATAGAGGCGAGCACTACCAGTGGGTTGAAGCGTTCCACCATTACTTCTGTACAGCCGTGTGTCAGGCAGTTCATGGTGGCAAGTACCACGCCAAAGCAGTGGAACAATGGTACGCAGACGCAGAGCTTGTCATCGGCGGTAAACTTCATGTGCTCACCGGTAAGGAAACCGTTGTTGGCAATGTTGTAGTGGGTAAGCATGACGCCTTTCGGGAATCCCGTAGTGCCGGAGGTGTATTGCATGTTCACTACATCGTGGCAAGTGACCTGACTTTTGAGTTCATTCAGGCGGCTGTCTTCTATATTGTCGCCCAAGAGAAGTATTTCGGCCGTGTTGTACATGCCCCGGTGCTTCTCCTGCCCCACGTAGATGACGTTTTTCATATAAGGGAAACGTTCGCTTTTCAAGTGTCCGCGTTGGCAAGTCTTCAGTTCCGGAAGCATGGTATAGGTCATCTGCACAAAGTCACTGTCCTTTTCGCCATTGACGATGCAGAGGGTATGCATGTCGGAGTTCTGGCAGAGATATTCCAGCTCGGACTGTTTGTAGTTGGTGTTTACCGTTACGTAGACGGCACCTATCTTGGCGCAAGCGTATAATAGAGTCAGCCAGTCGGGTACATTGGCTGCCCAGATACCTACGTGTGTTCCCCGTTCCACGCCGATGGCGATAAGTCCTTTGGCCATGTCGTCCACCCGGCGGTTGAACTGGCTCCAGGTGAAGCGCAGGTTGCGGTCAGAGTAAACGATATATTCTTTGTCTGGTGTTGTTTCGGCCCAATGTTCCAACCATTGGCCGAGGGTACGTTCGTATAACATGATGTGGAAGTTGAAAGTGGAAAGTTGAAAGGTGAAAATAGAAAGTATTTATCATTTTCCATTTTCACCTTTCAATTTTCCATTAATTTAAATTGGTGTATAAACTACTGCAAGTATCTTGGCTGCCTGCCCTTCATAGGCGTGTACGTGGTGCGGAACAATGGAATCGTAATAGATGCTGTCACCTTCTTCGAGCAGGTAGGTGTTTTTGCCGTAACTGATTTCCATGGTCCCTTCCATCACCATGATGAATTCTTCGCCTTCGTGTGAGGAGAGTACAAAGTCACTGTCGTCCGTAGCGGCCACATCAATGATAAACGGCTCCATATGGCGGTCGGCTTTGGATTTGGAGAGTGAATGATACTCCATATGCTTGCGGCTGTGGATGGCATTGTTGGAGAAACTGATACTGTTCTGCGACTCGTCCTTACGGCAGACCACGGGACCGTTCTCATCCTGGTCGTCAAGAAAAGTTCCCAAACGTACACCCAGCACACGAGCTATCTTGATGAGGGGAGCCAGTGACGGGAGGTCGATGTTGTTTTCTATACGTTCAATCTGTTCGATAGCAAGTCCCGAACGCTGTGCCAGTTCTTCCATACTGATGGATTGGCTTTCACGGAGTGATTTTATTTTTTCTCCTACGATTTTGCTGGTATCCATAATGATAGTATTTTCTGTCTAAAGGTTGTAATTTATAGCTGTTAAACCGCAAAAATAAGAGAAACTTTTACTTGATGCAACATTCTGAGGGAAAATATTGCTGAAATATCTCCGGTGGTCGGCTTATTTGTATAATATTCTTCTGTTCTGTTTCTCTTTCTTCCCCAAAGTTCTGTTTATAGCCGCTTCAAGTCTTGTTCCGATACGTGCTTTCCTTTGTACGCTTTGCCTGTTGCATTGAAACGATAGCTTAGGTTCAGGGAGAAGCTGCGCGAGTCCGGGTTTGCCTTTTTCGTATAGGTCAGCCGGGGACCGAACAGCATGAAGGAGCCATACCGGGAATTCCACAGGTCATTGGCTTGCAGTCCGAGCGTCAGCCTTTTGTTGAAGAATGTTTTGCGGATGCCAGCGTCTATGCCCCAATAGGAACGTTGCAGCATGGCGCCGAAGTTGCCTTCGCTCTGGTAGTCGGCATCAAGGGAGAGAATCCACTCGTCCGGAAGCTGGAGACTGTTTTGCAGAAAGAGGTAAATGCTGCCGCGGTTCATATTCTTGCTACTGCCTTGATTGGTGACTTTGAAGAACGGTTGGGCGAAGTAGATGCCGAGCTCCGGTTTCCAGATGCCGACGGTGGGTGACAGATGGGCAGAGGCGGTGAGATACTGCATCCGTTTGAAATTTCCGGTAGTGAAGATGACAACATCCGGATTGTCCTCGTATTCTTTGGTCATGAAGACAATGGCATTGCGACGGTATTGGTAGTTAAGTCCGAATTGTACCCACTTGTAAAGGGCCGTGAACTGCAGGTCGTGGTTGGTTTCGGGGGTGAGCAGTGGGTTTCCGCCTTCGTAGATGAAACGGTTGTTATAACTCAGTGTGCTACGTAGCTGGAAGAAGCTGGGGCGGTTGCTTTTGGCTGTATAGCTGAGATTGGCTTGGGCTTTGCCGAGAGGAAAGTCTACCGATAGGTTGGGGCACCAGTCATTGTAAGTACGACTTTGACCGGACACGTACTTTTCCTGCTCCCAATAGTCGGAGACGGCATGCTCGAAGCGCAGTCCTGCAAGAAGGCTGATTTTTCCTAATGTCAGTGAGTATTCGGCAAAGACGGCGGACTTGCTTTCGTCGATTCGACTGTCTGTATCGGGAAGTATGTGCTGCCGGTTCAGGAAATTGTCATTTCGCCGGATGAAGGTGTAATCGGCACCGGTCTTCAGTTCACCTTTCCAAAGGGGATGGGTCAGAATCAACTTGGCGGCATAAAGGCGGTTGTCGGCGTGGTTGAAAGAGCTGATGTCGCGATTGCCTTCGGTCTGGCTTTCTTCTTTAGCCTCCTGGTGATTATAACTTTTTCCGTATACCAGGTCGGTGTTGAAGTTTATGTGGAGTTGCTTTATGCTGCCCTGATAGTAGGCATTCAGCTGGTGCCGGTTGGTTTGCTGCAGGTTTTGGGAGGAATGTATGGTGTGATCGGCCAGTTCTTCATTTGCCCGGACGGTATATGCCGAATGGTCACTGCTGTGATAATCGGGGGTACGATGAAACTCATAGGAGGCACCGAGGCTGTGTTGGGGGGTGAAGTCGTAACTGGCGCTTGCTTTTCCTCCGGCAAGCAGTCCCTTATTATACAAGTGAACCCGGTTATTTACATCCCATTGTATTTCGGACGGTATCTGGTAGCGAACCTCCTGGTGGCGTTTTCTGTTTTCATAATTGGTGTATAGCATGCCCAGTAGGGACAGTCCTTTCTTCTGATAATTCAGATTGACTTGTCCGTAATGGCTGCTGTGTCTCTGTTGGGTGATTCCTGCACGGAAATTACCGCCAAAACTGTCTCTTTTGTTACGTACGGTGCGTATGCGTACAACGGCTTTAATGGTAGCATCGTACTCTGCACTCGGGTTGGTGATGAGCTCTACTTTTTCAATATCGGCGGCAGAGAGGCGTTGCAGCTCGGAGTTGTCTTGCAGAAGGCGGTTGTCTATATAGATGACCGGTGTCCCTTTGCCAAAAACGGTATACCCCTCATCAGAGGAGCGCAGTCCGGGGATATGTTTCAATACGTCGTTGGCATCATTCAAGGATGCGAGCAGGGTTTGCCGTACGCTTGTCTCCAGCTTTCCGCCCTTTAGTCTGAAAACGGGGCGGGCGGCGGTGATGACGGTTGCCGTGAGTAGCACGGCATCGGTTTGCAATATCCAGTTGTGGGTACTCCCGGTGGGGCAAGGCTGGCAAAGGGTTTTGTAACCGATGGAAGAAATTTGTAGTAGATAGTTTCCGGGAGCGGGAGGAAGAAGTTCAAAACTACCATCGCTTCGGCTGCACGTTCCTTGTATGAAGGTGGAATCTTCGGAAAGGAGGGCGATGTTGGCAAACTCTATCGGTTGCTTTTCCTCTGTGAGAGTCGGGCTGGTTTGTGCTTTTGTTGTCGTGACACTCATCAAGAGCAGGGCAAGAATACATATTATCTGTTTCATGTTCCGGTTGTTGTTTGATTTCGGGACACGAAGGTATCCGCTTTCTGCCGGGATGGAAGAAACAAAAAGCGGATAATTGTCTGACATTTGCCTGACAATAGACTGACAATGCCTTTTCTTACTCTTCTGGGCGGGGAATGGCTATTTTTCTGTATCCATATCTCCGGTAAATGAGATGGACTGCTTGTTCATGGGTTGCCATGATTCTTATAATGTTTTGGTTCTTATTTCCAGCCCGTAGGCACGGCCTCGGTCTGTTGTTATTTTGAGGTTGTTGTTATCCTCGACAATAGGTTTCAAACGCCGTATCAGTGTATAGAGTGTTTCGTCCGCATTGTCTTTTCCCGGCCATAGCGATTGGCAGATGTCTGCTTGGATAAGCTGAACAGCATGGCAGCTGGGCAACGGGCATATCCTCGGAAGGAAAGTGTCAGTCCAGATGCATCGGCTGTGGTGGAGAGCCATACCAATGTGTCGCTGGCAAGATATCCGGCAGGAATTTCATTGAATACGGTGGCGGGAGCGTTCTTTTTCAGTATATGCAGCGAAAGTGTAGAGACATCTTTCAATCCGATGATGGACAATGCTTAGGTAAAGGCTCTGTGGAAACCGCTTACGGAAACGGGAGTATCCATCACTTCTTGCAACTTGGCATAGGTTTGGATGGTATCTGCATTCAACTATAATCCTTTGTGCTGCAATACTGTGCGTTGCAGCGCTTGATTCAGGTCAGAGACCACGTGTTGTTCTGCCTGCGAATAGCTGCGATAACCGAAGCCGAATGATAGCAGTACTAATAGAAAAGTGACTGTTATCGAAAGATTTGCTGCTGATACTATCCTTTTCATGGATACAAAATTACGTATAAATCGGATTATAAACAAAAAAGGAAGTTTCCTTTTGGAAAACTTCCTTTTTTAATGGTTTTTGCCGCAAGTAGATTACTTACGCAAGCCGAGTTCTTTGACGATGGCACGATATCTGTTGATGTCGCGGTCGTACAGGTAGTTCAGCAACGCACGGCGTTTACCTACCAACATAGTCAAAGCTCTCTCTGTACTATAATCCTTTCTGTTGAGCTTCAGGTGCTCAGTCAGATGAGCAATACGGTAGGAAAACAAAGCTATCTGAGCCTCAGCTGAGCCAGTATCAGTGTTAGACTTTCCGTATTTGCCGAAGATTTCTTGCTTTTTAGCAGCGTCTAAATACATAATGTTTAATTAAAAGTTATTATAAATATTCCCTTTCGGGGCTGCAAAGGTACATATTATCTTTTAATTGGCAATGAATTACCACGATTTTTATGCTTATAAATCCATCATTCACTGACACCTGTCTGAATTTTCTTGGAGTTTTTTCAATAAAATATAAACAGGTTCCTCAATGAAGCTCCTTGATTTATTCCATGTGGAAGACTTCGGCCAGCGGAATGCTTACGGGCGAATTATCCGGATTGACCTCCATGATGTCGGCCATGTAGTCCCACCACTTCTGCACGATGCCGTTGCTACCCATGTCTTGGGAAGAAGCGGTTCCGCTTATCTTCTGGCAGGCATAAAGCACATTGGTATCCCTGTCCCAGAAGATGGAGTAATCCGAAACCCCATTATCGGACAACAGTTGTTTCAACTCAGGCCATATCTGGGCATGCCTTCTCTCGTACTCGGCCTCGCAGCCCGCTTTTAAGTACATTTTAAATGCTTCTCGTCTCATATAGGTATCATTTAGTTTGGTTCGACTTCCAATACATACACCGGTTGGGCGGCCGATTGCTTGACCTTCTCACCGTCTCCCTGCGAAGTACGCTGCACAAAGAGGTGCAACCTTTTCCGTTTGCTCCACAGGTTGGTGTCATAGCTGGGTTCCCAAGCGTCTACGGAGAAATCGGTCAGGTCTTTCACCAGCCAAGTTCCGCCCGTAGGATTGCTTGTATAGGCCAGCGAGACCCGGCTTCCACGGTCTATGTCGCGATAGACATAATAAATTCCTCCTTGACGGCCTACAGCCACGCGAGGACGCGAGATGGGAATCATCTTGGTGCCACGTCCGCTCAGCGTGAAGTCCGTCTGCCTGTCGGCCACGGTCACCATCCTCCACTCATCTTTATCTTTGAAAATCAATCTATACCGTGGGCATGAGTCGCCAGGAGTACGCCAGTAAGCAGCAATGAAAGGATTCCCTTCCTTGTCGGCCGACATGCTGGTCTGATTGATCAGTTCGCTTTTCTGTGGAATCTTGAAAGCATATTCAGCGTTGTGCAGCGTGATAGGCAGCCGATATGGTTCGCCTGTCGATTTTTGCCAGGTCACTCCTCCGTCTTTTGAACAGGCGTAACAGAGGTCATGGTTGGTCTCTACGGAAGAGGTCTCGCGCCATACCCAAGAGACATGTATGGCATCTTTCCGGTCTACGCAGATTTGCCAGTAGGCGTTTCTCTTCCCCTCACCATCAATCAGCGTATCTTGCAGGCGGTTCCAGCGGCCTTTCCGCACGTCATACCGGTTCAGAATCAGATTACCTTGTCCGGACTTCCCCAAGCGGTAGGCAAACAGCAGGTCTCCGTTTCTCAGCGTATAAAATTCGGGATAAGTCACCTTCCGTTCGTCCCTCCCTATCATGGGCTGCAGGGTATCCAGACGGAGCGAATAGGCTTCTGTACTTTTGCAATATTGCAGCGAGGCGTTGTGGTGGTTGAAAGCCACATGCAGAACCCCCTTTCCATCGATGCCGATGCTGATGATGTTGTGCGCATCCTCGCACTTCCCTTTGTAGGGCGAACGGAGTGTTTCAAACGTTTCGTCTCCCAGTTTCCGTTTTCCCAATGTCAGATACCCCTCTTCATCGTAATAGGCGATGAACTGTGTTTTTCCTTTCGAAGTGACAGAGTTGGTCCGGAAGATGGCCGTATTGACCGAGGTCGAGCTATACCCCATCCCCGCCTTGACCAGTCGCTGGGCAGGCAATGGGATAGCCCCCCATAATATTCCGAGTATAAATAGAGAAAGACTTCTATACATGAAATTCTGATTTTTGAAATTCTGATTTTTGAAATTCTTAGTTCTTTAGTTTATAGATTTCCGAAGCCGCCAACAGGAAACATCCTACGGCAAAATCTTCCGGTTCGTGTATGCAGTCGTAGGTCAGGGGTTGCCCAGCCTTGGGACTGTTGCTTCGTCCTTGCATGTAGCCCAGTGCGCCGTTGGGGTGCATACAATCTTTTACCAAGGCATTCCATGCTTTAAGGGTCATGGGCAGATATTCGTCACGGTTCAGTATGCCGTTGCGGATGCCCCACGCCAATCCATAGACAAACAAGGCCGTACCGGTGCCCTCTTTCCCGCCGAAGTTGCCCGGGTCGTGCAGGCTGACATTCCAGAAGCCGTCCTCGCGCTGGCAGCGTTTAATGGCCTTACTCATCTGCAAGAAGTCTTTCCGGTAATCTTTGTAATGCTTCTCTTTGGGCGAGATGATATTCATCACACGCGCCAAAGCAGCATAAGCCCAACCGTTTCCTCTGGACCAATAGCAGTCTTTCCCATTGGGTTCCTTGTAAGGGGGAGCGAACCTTTTGTCGCGATACCAAAGCATGTCCTTGCGGTTGTACAGGCCATGGTCGCCATGGCAATCGCGTGTATAGGAATACAGTTCCCACATCTTGTCATAATAGGCAGGATCGCCGGTCAGCTTTCCCAGTTTGGCAAATACGGGCATAGACATCTGAATGGCATCCACCCACCACCAGTCATCATTTTGAGGCGTATTGACCATCATGTCGATGGACAACTTGATGTCTCTGATTTTGCGGGGGTCGTCGGGACAGATGTTGTACAGGTCGATGTAGGTCTGTCCGCAACATTGGTTGTCGGCATGGCGGGTGATGGCTCCCTTGTCCAGCCCCCATTGGTGGAACTCCGCCCATTTGAGGGCGTATTGGTAGAACTCCTCCAGAGGATAGACAGCGTGAAGAGCCATTAACCCCTCGAAGTAGACCGCTCTGGTCCAGATGTTGCTGGGACGCAGGGTCTGTACGAACGTAGGTTGGCACGGGTCGGGGTATTTCGTCACAAAATAGTTGTTGACCAGCAACATGTGCTTCAAAGTCTCTTGCTGTTCCGGCATCTCCTGAGAATTAGACAAGGAGATGTTGAGAGACATGAAAATCAGCAATAGGATGTATTTATTTCTCATGACAGGTATTCATATTGATTCAGATTCCACTACAAGCCAAGAAGCCACCGTCGATGGGGATGGTTATGCCGGTCACAAATCCGGATGCCTTTTCGTCAATCAGCCAGTTCATGCACCCTACCAACTCGCTTGCCTCTCCGAAATGTTTCATGGGAGTCTGGCGCAAAATGCTGCTGCCCCTCTCCGTACACCCGCCGTCGGCGGTCAATAACAGTTTGCGGCTACGATCGTTCAAGAAGAACCCGGGAGCGATGGCGTTCACGCGTATGTGGGCAGGTGCCAAGTAGGCTGCCAGCCATTGGGTGAAGTTGGCTATGCCGGCTTTACTCAGGGCATAAGCAGGCACTTTAGACAAGGGGCGGTAGGTGTTCATCGAAGCAAAATTGATGATACATCCCTTGCCGGCACGCGCCATATCGGGTGCAAAGACCTGGCAGGGAATGACCGTGCCCATCACGTTGACGTCGATTACATCAAGGAAACGCTTCATGTCCAAATTGAAGAATCCGCGCAGGCTGTCCGGCTCTTCTTGCAGCTCTCTTGCATCAAATTCATTGACAGAAGTAACGGCTTCTGCCTGGTTGCCGCCCGCCCCGTTAATCAGAATCGAGCAAGGCCCCAAGGTCTTGTTAATCAAATCATGCGCCTTCCTGACCTCCTCCAGATTGCGCACATCGCAGGCCACGGAAAACGCGTTGCCACCTGCCGCTTTGATGGTTTGTTCCGTCTTCAGCAGTTTATCCATACTGCGCCCCATCAGTACGACATCGTATCCTTTTTGTCCCAGTTCTATGGCTAATGCCGAGCACAACGTGCCACCGGCTCCCGTAACGACAGCCACTTCTTTCTTTATCGTATTCATATCAGTTTTCTCCATTTTTTAATATTGTTGTAACAGATGTTTCTTACTAATTCTCCCAGCAGAGAGAGATCCGATGGAAATTCCCCGTCGGCGACCTTTTGGCCGATAAACCGGCAGAGTGTCCTGCGGAAATATTCATGGCGGGAGAAAGAGAGCACGCTCCGCGAATCGGTGGTCATGCCCACAAAACTATTCAGCAAGCCATACGAAGAGAGTGCTTGCAACTGCTGGTTCATCCCTTCGAGATGGTCGTTATACCACCATGCGGGGCCAAACTGCACTTTCCCCCTGATGCCGTTGCCCGAATAAGACCCGGTCAGGGTAGCGAAAGCTGCGTTGTCCGCTGGGTTCAGTGTGTACAGAATGGTACGTGGCAATGCGTCCGACTCGTCGAGCGAGTCCAACAGTCGCACCAGGCTGTCGATGTCGCATGCCTGACCGATGGATGCATATCCTCCGGCCGGGCCGAGGCTCCTTCTCAGCCGGGTGTTGGTATCCCGCTTGGCACCGATATGCAGTTGCATGCACCAATCCCGTTGTGCATAGCACCGCCCTAAGTAGGATAAAAGGTACGACTGCAGGCCGATGTTTTCTGCAGAAGAAAGCATTTGGTTTTCCATCAGCTTGCCGAATAAGGCCGAGGCCTCTGCTTCGGATATTTGCACGAAGCGGAAACCGGCATCCAACGAATGGTCGGCATATTCGCATCCGGCTTTGGAAAAGTCGTCCAACCGAAGCTCTATGGCGCGCAAGTACTCTTCCAGGCCGTTTATTTGCATTCCACATTGAGAGGCCAATTGCAAAACGAAGCTCCGGAAAGAGGGAGACGAAAAAGCACTGATCGAGTCGGCTCGCAGCGATGGCTTTACCACGATTTGCTGCGGTTGGCAAGAGGCCTGCTGATGGGAGGTAAGGTCGACCAGCAAGTCGTCGGAAGTACACAATACCTCCACCTTGCACATCTGCAGGATATCCAGCATGCCCCAACCCGGTTGCCGGAGAAGGTGGTTGCACGTTTCCCATATCTCATCCGCATTTTGCCTGTTCAGAATGTCATCGATGCCAAAGAAGCGTTTCAACTCCATACACGACCAGTGGAACAAGGGATTGCCGATGGTATACGGGAACAGGGAAGCCCAAGCGTCATACCGTTCCTTGCCCGAGACGCGGGTGCCGGTGATTATCTCCTCATCAATGCCGGCTATGCGCATCATACGGTGCTTATAGGGGTCGGAGCTAATCCAAAGTTCCGCCAAGTCGCTGAAACAGTAATTCACAGCCAGCTTCTGCGGATCGAGGTGATTGTGGAAATCTATGACCGGAAGCGGCGCGGTCACTTCGTGATAAAGTTGCCGTGCCACATCCGTTGTCAATAGGAAATTCTCATCAATAAAGTTGTTCATGGGTGCATCTGCTTAAAAATAACCTCCATTTTTCACCATCTCTTGTGCCGAAAAGCCTTCGTGTACCCAGGTACGCATCTCTTTCTCCTGCCGTTTGATGGCTTCAGCCCTCAATAATACATCATAAGCTATTCGGCGGGGGATGACTACGACTCCGTCCACATCACCAAAAATCACGTCTCCCGGCTTTATGTAGACTTTGCCGATTCTGACCGGCAAGTTATAACCTGTGATTTTGGTTCTCCCCAACGAACCGTTCGAACTGCGGTAACGGTAGAAAATAGGGAACTTCTGCTTGAGTACCTGGATTGTGTCGCGCAATCCGCCATTGACCACAGCACACCTGGCTCCCCGGGCTATGGCAGATGCGGTCATCACCTCGCCCCAGTGGGCAGCCTCTTCCTCGTTTCCGGCATCCCATACCACACAGCAGTTTTTAGGCATGTCGTCCAGCATCTGTGCCCTGATGTCCATCTCTCCGATGACGGTAGGATCCGGATTACTGCGGATGGTAAACGCGATGCCGGCGGCACGCATCTCGAACTGCAACGGCAGTATGGAAACGGGCAGTGCCTGATCCAGCAACGTGGCTTCGCGCAACACATCGTTCACCGCTCCGGTGTACAGGTTCTCGTAACGTTCGCACAATTCTTGTTCCGAGATAGGAAATACCACCTCGTCTGTCTTATCTAATTTTTCAATCAGTTTCTCCAATTTCATTAAATTCTTATCCATGATTCTATTTTTATTTTTCTAATAAACCTTTCAAATATCCTGTCGCAAATATGTGTCCCAGCATCTCGTAAGCCGGATTGTCGCCTGCTTCGCCGGCCATGATGGGCGCGTGGTCCGTACGGATGACACCATCGAACCCAATCTCCTGATAGGCCCGGATACACGCTTTCATGTCGGTCTGTCCTTCATCGTGGAAAGTCTCTTCGAAAGCCTCGGCATTGCCGCGTATGTCGCGGAAATGAACGAAGAAAATCTTTTGTCCGAAGTGCCTGATCAAGTCCGGTATGTTCTCGCCCATGGCGGCAAAGGTGCCTTGACAGAGTGTTATCCCATTGTAGTCGCTGGGATAGAGTTGCATGGCCTTGTCGAAGCTGGCTCTGTTCCTGAATATCCGGGCAACTCCTTGCAGGGAGGGCACCGGAGGATCGTCCGGATGAAGGGCCAACTTCACCTTACAGGCTTCGGCCACGGGCAAGATTTTGTCCATGAAATACTTGTAGTTGTCCCACACCTGTTCGTCGTGCAGTGTGCCGGCCTCCGTCAATTGCGGTGCGGATTGCACCAGCTTCGCATCGAAAGCTGTAACCAAGGCTCCACCCCGTCCTTTCTTTGCGAAAGAAGTACGGTACCACCCCGATTGGGGCATGAAGTTATAACATAAGACGGGAATCTCCAGAGCTGCCATGTTCCGCAACACTTGCTTGAAAATTTCTATCTCCTCGTCCCGGCCGGGCAGGCCTAATTTTATTTTATAGTGAGGCGGCGCAGGCTCTATCACTTCCAGCTTCAGCCCTGCGTCTTTCAGGCTCTCTTTGGCATACAGCAATGCCTTGAAGTCCCACGGTTTCATGTAATAGCGTTCGGCAGGCAGAGCCGCTACTGCATATTCTACACCCAATTGGGTGGCTATCTTCCACTTTTCCGACGGTAGAGTGGGTAAATACCATGCTAATTTCATTTTCTTGATTTTAATTTATTTTTGTAACCGACCCATAAGGCCACTGCCAGCAGAAGACTCAGTGTGCCGGCCCATAGGCTTAATTCCCCGCCCATGGAGTGGAGGTTGGGAATACTCATTCCGATAAAAAGTCCGCCGGATACAATCAAAGACAATAGTAACAAGGAGACTAATGCCTTGACGTATTGGGGTGATATGGAGGGAAGTTCGGCAGCATTGATGCTTCTGTCCAACGCCTCGAATAGCTTGCCCACGCCTTGCCGGTCTTTTTCGGCCGTTTGCCCATAAACCGGCAGGTAGTAAAGCACCAGGCAGAGCAACAGCTCGATGAGGGTGGCACTTTCCCAACTGACAGAGGGGAGCGCGTTCAATACGATTCCGGCGCTGATTCCGGCACTGATTGTCGCGATAGCGGCCTTGGCATTAGGCTTCCGGTTTACGATGCCCAATACCAAAGGAATGCCTATCGGGATACAGAAAATGCCCGTAAACAGCTTGTTGGCTTCAAAAGCCCCTCCGAAGCCTTGGATATAAATGGCTCCGGCAGCAATGAGGACTCCGATGACCAATGTCGACCAACGGGCCACAACCAATAGTTGCTTTTCGCTTGCTGCAGTATTGAACAGCCGTTGGTACACATCCTTGGTAAATACGCTGGACATAACATTGTATTCCGCATTCAACGAAGACATGGTTGCTGCAAACATGGAAGAGAACATGATACCCATAATGCCGGCAGGAAGCAGCTTGATTGCCACCGAGATGTAAGACATTTCGGTGTTCTCCAAACCAGGGACTATCACCGAAGAGGCCACGGCGGGAATCAAAAAAATAGGGGTGAAGACTAAAAACAGTATGCCTGTCACCACTCCCACTTTTCTGGCAGCCTTTTCATCTTTCACGCAGAAGAACTTTTGAATGAACGTCCAGTTCTCGTTGTATTTGATGAGAGTCATCACATAATAGACGGACAGCCAGAAAAACGCTCCTTTCGGGCCGTTAAACCACATCATCTTTTCCGGAATCTGTTGATAAAGCCCTTCTATGCCTCCCACTTCGTGCAAAGACACCGGCAACAGGACGCATGTGATGAGTATCAGTATCACAAACTGCACAGTGCTCATGATGGTCACCGTCCAAATTCCACCAATGATATTGAACAACGTAACGATTGCCCCCGAGATGATGATGGCAGCCTCCAGCGAGAGCGGTGTGACTACGGTAATGAACACACCGATGGCGTACAGCCGAACCATGTTGTCCAACAGCCGGACCAATAGCCCTACCCACGTCATGACTTCGCGAACCGAAAAACTATAGCGTTGTTCCAAGTATTCTATAGGCGTGACACAGCCGGTACGCCTCCAGCGACCGCCCAGCCATATACCTCCGATGATACAGGCCGGAACAGTGGACCAAAATACCGTAATGGACACCAAACCGTATTCATAGGCGATACCTGCATAGGCCACAAAGACGAATGTACTGAACAGCCCCATGAAATTGGTGACAGTAGCCATCAGCCAGGGAATGGTTCCATTCCCCTTGAAATAGGCTCCTACATCTTTGATGAACCAGCCAAAGGAAAGTCCGATGCCAGCCATCAGCAGTATGTATATGCCGATGGCCCAATAATCGAGTGATTGCAATTGTAATTCCATGTCGCTACTCATATTGAATCAGACTCCGGTCGGTAACCAAAATGGGTGAATCGTACACAGGAAGTTTGCTGAAACGGTATTTGTTTCCTTCCCTACTGATAGAGCCTGATGGAATCGTACAGACTTTCCCTGTAAGAATATCTACCCATACCGGATGCTCGAACTGACCATCAATCACTTCCACATCGACCAACGTCGGTTGATTAAAGTTGGTGGGGGTGGCCTCATCATACCATACAAGGAAAGAGTGCAATCCGCTGGTTTCATCCTGATAGGCGAAAAGAGTATGCGGATAATCGTTCTTCACCTCAAACAGATTTGCCGCTACCGGATGTTGCAACAAATCGATGACCGAAGCTAAGTGCTGCATCGCATAATAAGCCTTTTTAACGTGTATGACCTGCTTATCGTCATCGGTCTCCAGCAACCCTTTCACGTTTTTCTTTTTGATGGCATCGTTGCCACCGTAGTTCATGTCTGCAATGCAGAATATGCCGGTGGCAATGCCACGTCCGTGATCGCCGAGTATTCTTCTTAAATTCCATTTGGCTTGCGATACTTCCGACCATTGGTAGGCGCCCAAAGCACCACCGGTTCGCCCTTTGGACGGGGCTCCGCTTTCTCCTTGCCACAATTTGATGCGGGACGTGTACTTATCGATGACCGTCTGAAGCTTGTCTGTCAGAGGATACATATCCTCGGGACGGAACATGTATTGATGGTATGAAATCCAGTCAAACAGATCCAACTTGCCTCGTCTTTGGAATTCCTTGAGGCAATTCTCGGCCAGCGATGTATCGGAAATCAGGGCAAGGGCCAAGGCTGCGATTTTGGCCTCGGGGTCTACTTCCTTGATAATTTCGGCGGTACGGATATTCAAGTCTGCAATACTTTCGTAATTATTGCCAAGCTCTTTGTTGATATCCGGTTCGTTCCAAATTTCCCATTCATGCACTTTCCCTTTGTAATGGGTAGCCAACGCCCGCACCCAGTTGTCCCATGCCTTCTTGGCCTCTTCGGAAACAGGCCATCCACCTTTCAGGTAGGGGGTGCCTCCACCCGGATAGATGGGATTTCCGTACGATGTTTGTAGCCAGATTTTCAAACCACGCCCCACGGCATCGTCGACGATGGAGTCCAGCCAGGCAAAGTTGTAGACACCTTTTTCTTTTTCTGTCTTGGCCCATCCGGCTTGCAGCCGTATTTTCTTGAATCCCAACGGAGTAAGGTACTCCTTGTACTGCTGATAGTCGGTATAGTCTCTATCCAGCACTTCACATCCTAAGGTCAGTTCATGTTCGACCTCGTGAATGCTTTTGGGCGACAATATGCCGGCAACTTCGTAGGAGACAGTCAAATCGGTTTTTACCCTCTCTTCATGGACAGGCGCCTGCCTGCATGAACTCACGCACATGAGTAGTACAAGCAGGTGAAAGCCACTTTGTATTCTTCGTTTCATTGTCATTCTTCTGAAATAGTAACGTGTGAATATTTCTTCGCTTACAACAGCCTTTTAATTCTTGTAACCGGGATTCTGTTCCAATACGGCATCTTTGTTGGCCTCGATGGCGCTGTAGGGGATGGGGAACAATTCGTGATGCTCCTCTATGCGCGGTCCGTTGAGTGTATTGTATCGGCGAACACGTTCTACATATTTGCCCAACCGGCCTAAGGTGATCCGGCGGAATTCCTCATACACCAGTTCGCGGGCACGTTCGTCCAAGATGTAATCTATTGTGACCGCCGAGGCTGCTACTTTCGATGCATGGGCACGACTCCTTACCTCGTTGATGTCATTGGCGGCTTTCTCTTTTTCGCCTTTCGCCAAATAGGCTTCCGCACGCAGCAGATAGGTTTCTGCCAATCGCAACATGTATTGGTCCAAATAGGTGGCACCAGCGGTGGACTTCAACGTCTTCTGTGCAGGGTCGGCATAAAGGGCTTCGGGATGTTCACCGGGAGTGGTAATCTTACTGGGCCATGGATACCAGCGCCAAGATTGCTCCGTCAGCAGCTTGCTCTTTGTTTCGGGAGCCAGGATGCTTTTCCCGTAATACTTCGAAGATGGCAAATCGTAATAAGCATCACGTACCACGTTGTAGGAGGAATTGCGCATATCCGTGTCGAAGTCATCACCCCAAATTTCATATAGCCACCAATGGGTATTCGACATGTTGGCAACACCTCGCCCACCCACATTCAGGTCTGAACGTCCGTTGGACGAAAGAAATGCTTTTTTGCCTTCCGGATCTGTGCAAGAATAGGTTACGGGAGCCGCAAATCTCTCCAGATAATAAGGACGATAGGAAGTGGAAGTCAGATAACCACCGTCTACATCCGGCTCCATTTGGATGACCCACAAGGCTTCCGTATTACCGGCGGTTTTGCGGTTCTGATTTTTTCTTCTGAACAAATCCCAAAACACATCTCCGGCTTCCGATTTGTGTGTCCCGAATCTCTCTTTCATCAAACCGGTATTCGGATTGTCAATGACCTCAGTCAGCAGGCGGATGGCTTCGTCATAAAGGCCCAATGAAATACAGGTTTCGCTAAGATAGTGCTTCGCCACCAAGTTGGAAAGTTTTCCATCAGCCACTGTCTGTATCTCGGGAAGTCCGGTTGCCGCTTCTGCAAAATCATCGTACATGGCTTTTAATATCTCCTCTTTCGGTTGGCGCGTGAAATCTGTTTTGGGCGAGATGTTTTCTTCGAGCACCAGCGGTACACCCCCAAACACATAAACCAATGTACGGTAGCCGAATGCACGGAAGAATTTGGCCTCGGCCATAACTTTGCTTTTTTGCTCTGCGGTCAAAGTGCTGTTTTCCAAACGGCTGATGATGGTGTTGGCATTGCTGATTAGTTTGTATTCGCGATCCCATACGTTAGCCACTCCTTCTTGTTGAGGAGTGAGCCAGTCTTTCAGGTTGCCCATGAAATTGTTGTTGTCGCGGGCATTTTTAGCTATATCGGTCTCTTCGAAGAACACAAAATCGCTACAATAGAAATTGTTGCGCACCTTGGCATACAGTCCTGTCAAAGCGGTTTCGTAGTCCGTATATGTGTTATAGGCATTTTCCGGGCTCAAGAAGTCCATAGGAGTTTCTTTCAAAAAGCTGCTCTCATCGCACGAGAAAGCGAGGCATGAAAGTAAAAGAGCCATTCCGGCATTTAAAATATTCTGTTTCATAATAGTCTGAACTGTTAAAACGTTAAATCAATTCCAAAAGCAAAAGTGCGCATCACCGGATGTGAGTCGGTGGTAAAGCCGATACCGGCTTCGGGATCCCAACCATCCCAGCCTGTGAAGGTCAAGAGATTCTGTCCGCTGACAAACAGGCGGAGGTTGTTTACTCCGAACTTCTGTGTCCACTGCTGATTGAAGTTGTAGGAGAGAGAGACATCCTGCAGCCTGACGAAACTACGGTTTTGCATGCGGTTGGTATCTACGGTAGGCGATAACCAAGCTGTTGCAAACTTGGCGTTCGGATTGCTGGGCGACCAGTAGTCGTATGCGGTCAGCCAGTTCAGATTTTCGGCGTTACCGATGGATTTGCCAATGTAGTCTGGCTTTGAGATTTTAGAACGGTATCCGCTCTTTCCGCCTTGAATGGTATTGATAAAGAAGCGCAACTCGAATCCTTTATAACTGAATTCATTGGAGATACCCATCATGTAGGCGGGTTCTTTATGACCCAGAATCACCCGGTCTTCACCAGCGGTAATCTTGCCATCTTTGTTCTGATCCTTGATTTTATACGTTCCGGGATAAAATCCGTCCATAATGGTACCGTTCTCTTTGTCTTCCAGCTGCCAGATGCCTTCTACCTCATAATCGTAAATGGTGCCCAACGGTTCGCCAATGAACAGGCCGCTGGCTATCAAATCGTCTTCCTTACCATCTCCATCGTCATCTCGTCCTAATAAGGAAACCACTTTGTTTCGGTTCAAGGCAAAATTCATCCGGATATTCCATTGGAATTCCCTGTTTCGGATAGGGGTACCTCCAAGTACGACTTCCAATCCTGTGTTACGTAACTTGCCTACATTGCTGCGTACACTCGAGAAACCGGTCATGGTGGGAATGGTGACATCCCACAGCAAGTTCTTGGTGGTCGAACGATAGAAATCGACTGCTCCGTTCAGTCTTTCTCCGAAGAGAGAGAAGTCGATGCCGACATTATATTCTGCTGTCGTTTCCCACTTCAAGTCCTTGTTGGACATGCGTGTCACGGTCGAACCGATAGCAGTGCTTGCGCCGTCGCCGAACACATATTTGGAGCCGGCATTCAGCTCAACTTTGGCCAGCGAACTGTAGCGTGCGGTCTGATTGCCGGTAACACCAAAACTTGCTCTGAGCTTAAGGTTGTCCAGGCATTCGGCTTTCGACAAGAATGCTTCGCGAGACAATACCCAACCGATACCAACGGAAGGAAACAGACCGAATTTATGATTTTCGGCGAAACCACTGAAACCGTCTCGACGCAAGGTAGCCGTCAGCAAATATTTGCTATTGTAATTATAAGACGCACGCAGCATCTGATACAAGTTACTTTCTTTATAGGCCGACGAACTGATTTTCTGAATGATGGCTTGTCCCAAATCGTTGTATCCGGTCACGCCGCTGGTGTATTGTTGTCCTCTGGCCAAAGTCTTGTCATACGTCTGCCTGTTGGCACCATATACGAATGTGGCACTTACGCCATGTTTGCCAAACGAGCCGTTGTAGTTTACGATGTTGTCCAGCAACCATGTCGATGAATTTTCGTGTTGCTTGGAAGCCTCTCCCTGCTGGCTGGCTTCGTATTTATTGTAGTTGTTGGCGTTTTTGGCATCCAACGTATAGTTGTAATTCAGCCGGTAGGTCAATCCTTTTACCCAAGGAATGCTTATCAATCCATAAACTGTCGTATTGATTTGATGGCGTTTGTCTGCATCTTCCGCCAAGTAGTTCAGGAATGGGTTTAGGGTCAAAGAGCCGCTCGGGTTGGTAATCCATTCGTCATTTTCGTCTTTGGGAGCTGTTACAGACGGCATACGAATAAGTGCGTCCATATTGGGCGATTTTCCGGAATAATCCAACACGGAGAAGAAGGTATTTGTACCGATTTTCAGCCAAGAGGTGGTTTGCACATCTATGTTGGCCCGGAAAGTAGTACGCTTGTATTTATCATTCTTCACCACTCCTCGTTGGTTGGTCCAGCTGCCCGAAAGGAAGTAAGATACGTGTTCGCTTCCACCATTTACGTTAACCACGTTCGTAAACAACTGACCGGTTTGCATGGCCTCGTCCCACCAGCTGAAATCTGTACCGTTTTCTATACCGTCCAATTGTTGTACGTTCAGCTGCGTCTTTGAAAAATCCCAGTTGGGATTCGGTGATAGGTAACCGGACTCTTTGGTATAGGCCGATTCATATTCGATGTCGCGTACTTTCTGCATCCACTCTTCCCGGTTCAACGGTCGGTAATTGACTGTAGGATTACTGAACGACCAGTTTCCTGAATAAGAGATTTTAGGCTTTTGGGCTTTCCGACCCTGTTTGGAAGTAATCATCAACACACCGTTGGCGGCCTTGGCTCCGTACACCGCTTTGCTACTTGCATCTTTCAGGATGTCGATCGATTCGATATCACTTGGGTTAATATCCGAGATACGTCCTCCATAGATAATGCCGTCCAGGATAATCAGCGGAGAAGTGCTTCCATTGATGGTCGTTTGCCCGCGTACTTCAATCGAGGGGTCTTCACCAGCCGAATTGATTTGTCCAATCTGCAATCCCGCTACCGAACCATGCAACGATTGCATGATGCTGGTATTCGGCGCATCTTTCATGGCATTCAAGTCGGCTTTGACCACAGAGCCTGTTAAATCCGACTTCTTCATAGTACCGTATCCTACAACCACTACTTCGCTCAGTGTTTTCGAGTCTTCAATCAACGATACGTTAATCTGCGTTTCGCCGTCCACCGGTATTTCTTGACTGAGGTAGCCAATGTAAGAAAATACCAGGGTGGCACTTTTTGAAACACGCAAAGAGTAATTTCCGTCCAAGTCGGAAATGGTACCTACGGAACTTTCGTTCTTTACCGTGATGTTTACGCCTACCAGAGATTCTCCGGTGCCAGCATCCACGATTTTGCCCTTCACCTCGTGCTGGGCAAATGCTGTAGTACAAGTAAACAAGCACATGTACACAAGCAATTGATAGATTATTTTCATAATATAAAATTTAATTTTTCAATGCAAAATTAAATATAGTATCTTTAGGAACAAAAGAAATCGAAGAAGAATATACGAAACCTGCTGCATAACATAAAAACACATTAAAAATGAGTAGTATATGAACGACATAACACAATTGTAGTTAAAAATAGAGAAGAATATCTGATATTAAAATCGGAAATAATTAATTTTGCATTATAAAATTTAGTAGTAATCATTAAAATCGCCATGATACAAGTTATACATCGTGCCTTAAGTATTCTTGAAACAATCGCTTCAAGCCCTAAAGAAGATTTGAGTTTGTCCGAAATCGCCGATTCGCTTCAGCTAAATCATGGAACATGCGCCAATATTTTGAAGACATTGGTAAACAGAAATTATGTCGAACAAGTAGGAACGAAGAAGGGATACAAACTGGGCTATATGGCTTACCAGTTGACCGATTCGTATACGTATTACGCTGAATTGAAAGAAATTGCCAAGCCTTTTGTTGACAAATTACGAGAGAGTATCAATGAAACCATCATCCTTTCTATCATTGAAGGAGGAAAAAGAATCCTGTTGTATGAGGCCGAGTGCACCCATGAAATCCAGGTACGAACCACGCAGGAGTCGAGTGTTTATAAAGCCACTACCGGCCGAGTGATATTAGCTCATTATGCCTTAAAAGAATTGACTAATTTTATTGGGAAATACGGATTGCCCGACAAAGAGTCGTGGCCGGAAGTGAAGGATGCACAGGATTTGGAGAATGCCTTGCTCGAAATAAAAAAGAAAGAGGTGGAAATTTCCACGAATGCCAATCATGTAGTCAGCCTTGCTACCCCCATCTACAAAAAGAAGGCTGTCATTGCAAGTTTAGGAATTTATTTGCCGGATATCCGTTTTAATAAAGTTACAGAGAAGAAAATTGTCAAACGGCTGAAAGAAACTGCCAGTTTATTGAATAAAGCTATCAGGGAGCAAGAATGAAAGGCCGGAGAAGCTGCTACCAAAAACACGCGTCCTCCTTTTGCCAATAAAACACTCCTGCGGAACATTTTCTTCACTTCAACCCTACCTGCTCCCGACCAAGACCGTACCATCTCCCAACAATCTCCCAATGTTCTCCCAACATTCGCCTTCTCTATAGATTGGGAGAACATTGGGAGATAATTGGGAGAAAACAGGGTACAGACAAGGAGCAAATAAAGAGCTGGTAAGAAGCAGATAGGATTCTTACTTTCCTTCGCATGAAATTGGGCAAGAAGGAATTGCCCTCATTACAAAAAGATGAAAAACAAATTCAAACAATTGATATTTAATAAATTGCATCATTTTCATCTGCCACACAGTTGAAGCAAGAGCCTATTAAAATCCAATTTATATATTTCTACGCCTTCTACTTCTTTCTTTAAAAACATTTTCCTGATTTTTCTGAAAGACACAGCCGGGTGTTGCATGATAAATTGAAGAAGGGGAAAATGGACTGAAAAAGAACTTAAAAGCAACCCATAAAAACTTTTGAAAAAAGTGAAATAGGCTCTAAGAATCTGTCGATTTTTATGTATTTTTGCACCCGAAAATAATAGGTATTATATGCAAAACATTAGGAACATTGCAATCATTGCCCATGTGGACCATGGGAAAACAACGCTCGTTGACAAGATGCTTTTGGCAGGAAACCTTTTCCGCAACAACCAGAGCACAGGTGAATTAATGTTGGACAACAACGACCTGGAACGTGAACGAGGCATAACGATTCTCTCAAAGAACGTTTCTATCAACTACAAAGACACCAAGATTAACATTATTGATACTCCGGGACACAGTGACTTCGGAGGTGAAGTGGAACGTGTATTGAATATGGCGGATGGATGCATTCTGCTTGTGGATGCTTTCGAAGGTCCTATGCCGCAGACACGGTTTGTATTGCAGAAAGCTCTGCAGATTGGTCTGAAACCTATCGTTGTTGTGAATAAGGTGGATAAGCCAAATTGCCGTCCCGAAGAAGTGTACGAGATGGTGTTCGACTTGATGTTCAGCTTGAATGCAACCGAGGACCAGCTGGATTTCCCCGTTATCTACGGTTCTGCCAAGAATAATTGGATGAGTACCGACTGGCAGCAGCCGACTGATAACATTTATCCGCTTCTGGACTGTATCTTGGAGAATATTCCTGCCCCCGAACAGTTGGAAGGTACACCGCAAATGCTGGTTACTTCGCTGGATTATTCTTCGTATACCGGGCGTATTGCTGTGGGCCGCGTACACCGCGGCATATTGAAAGAAGGCATGAATGTGTCTTTGGCAAAGCGTGACGGGAGTATCGTGAAATCAAAAATCAAGGAATTGCATACATTCGAAGGTATGGGCCGTGTAAAGGTGCAGGAAGTGTCTTCCGGTGACATCTGTGCATTGATAGGTATCGAAGGATTTGAAATCGGAGATACGGTCTGCGATTACGAAAATCCGGAGGCGTTGCCGCCCATTGCCATTGACGAGCCTACGATGAGTATGCTCTTCACCATCAATGACTCTCCGTTCTTCGGTAAGGAAGGTAAGTTTGTTACTTCCCGCCACATCCACGACCGTTTGATGAAGGAGTTGGATAAGAATCTTGCTCTTCGTGTGCGCAAGAGCGAGGAAGATGGCAAGTGGATTGTTTCCGGCCGTGGTGTGCTTCATCTTTCCGTATTGATTGAAACCATGCGTCGTGAGGGGTATGAGTTGCAGGTAGGGCAGCCGCAGGTAATCTTCAAGGAGATTGACGGCGTGAAATGCGAACCTATCGAAGAGCTGACCATCAATGTTCCCGAAGAATATGCCAGCAAGATGATTGATATGGTGACCCGTCGTAAAGGCGAAATGGTAAAGATGGAAAGTGCCGGCGAACGTGTAAATCTTGAGTTCGACATGCCGTCGCGCGGTATCATCGGTCTGCGTACCAACGTGTTGACCGCTTCTGCCGGAGAGGCCATCATGGCGCACCGCTTTAAGGAATATCAACCGTATAAGGGTGAGATTGAACGGCGTACCAACGGTTCTATGATTGCCATGGAGTCCGGTACGGCTTTTGCCTATGCCATTGACAAGTTGCAGGACCGCGGCAAATTCTTCATTTTCCCGCAGGAAGAGGTTTATGCAGGCCAGGTAGTGGGCGAGCATTCCCATGACAACGACTTGGTGATTAATGTAACGAAGTCCAAGAAGCTTACCAATATGCGTGCCAGTGGTTCGGATGATAAGGCACGCCTGATTCCTCCCGTACAGTTCTCTCTTGAGGAGGCACTGGAGTACATCAAGGAAGACGAATACGTGGAAGTTACTCCTAAATCAATGCGTATGCGCAAGGTTATCCTCGATGAGCTTGAGCGTAAGCGTGCGAACAAGAGCTGATAAACAGAAGAGTTTTAGTTGTTATATATAAAAGGAGTGCGCTGCCGCAAGGTGAGACACTCCTTTTGTTATATTATCATTCATCAGAAGAGAGTCAATCGATGAATTTTACCTTTGCCGCATTACGGGGTTTGGCAACGGGCGTTTCGTCCGGATAGCCGAAAGCTATACAGTAAAGCAGCTGATAGCCTTCCGGAATATCCAGTTTCTTCAGGTATTCGGCAGCAGCTGGAGTAGAGGTCATGAAGCGTGTGGGGCCGCCCAAACAGCAAGAACCGATTCCCATGGACCAGGCCGATAGAATCATATTCTCACCCAGCAGTCCACAGTCAATCTGCGAAAGGTCATAAGACGGATCATTGGCAATAAATACTATTGTAGAAGCGTTGCGGAACATGTTCTTGAATTTCGGGTCTTCGGCGGCTTTGGGATTTTCCTTCTTGTAGATTTCCGTAATGCCGTTGATGAAATCCGGGTTATCCACTACACGCACTTCCCACGATTGCTTGTTCTGTCCGTTGGGTGCATTGATACCGCAATCCAGGATAATCTGCATGGTGTCGCGATTCACGGCTTGCGGTTTGTACTGGCGGATGCTGCGGCGTGACATGATGGTTTCAATCACCGTATTCTCTTTGCTTTCATTTGCATAGGCAACTTGGGACTCTTTCTGGGCCTGGGCGCTGCAACTGCAAAGTAGCAGCAAACTTGCACCTGCCAACATTAATTTGATACTTTTCATATTGCTTTATTGGAATAATGGTTTCTGCAAAGCTACTAAAACTTTCGGATTATCAATGAGATAGAGATGTAAAAAAAGAAAAAGGCATCTCCCGGAGGAGACGCCTTTTCCATATGTTTCTAACTTTATTGTCAGATTAGAGCTTCGGACCAGCAGCAACCAGAGCCTTACCAGCTTCGTTGCCAGTGAACTTAGCGAAGTTCTTGATGAAGCGACCGGCCAGGTCTTTAGCTTTTTCTTCCCATTGGCAAGCGCATTCGTAAGTGTCACGAGGATCGAGAATCTTCGGGTCTACATTCGGCAATTCAGTCGGAACCACGAAGTCGAAGAAAGGAATAACCTTCGTCGGAGCCTTGTCGATAGAGCCGTCGAGGATAGCATCGATGATACCACGAGTGTCTTTGATAGAGATACGTTTGCCGCTACCGTTCCAACCGGTGTTAACCAAGTATGCCTTAGCACCAACCTTGTTCATCTTCTTAACCAATTCTTCTGCATATTTAGTAGGATGCAAGCTCAAGAAAGCAGCACCGAAACAAGCAGAGAATGTCGGAGTAGGTTCAGTGATACCACGTTCTGTACCAGCCAACTTAGCAGTAAAGCCGGAGAGGAAGTAGTACTGAGCCTGGTCGGGGTTCAGGATAGATACCGGAGGCAATACACCGAATGCATCGGCAGATAGGAAGATTACCTGATGAGCGTGAGGACCTTTGGAAACCGGCTTAACGATGTTGTTGATGTGGTAGATAGGATAAGAAACGCGAGTGTTTTCTGTCACGCTCTTGTCAGCGAAGTCAATCTTGCCTTCTGCGTCAACAGTTACGTTCTCCAGCAGGGCGTCGCGCTTGATGGCTGCGTAGATATCGGGTTCGCTTTCTTTATCCAGGTTGATAACCTTAGCGTAGCAACCACCTTCGTAGTTGAATACACCTTCGTCATCCCATCCGTGTTCGTCGTCACCAATCAACAGACGTTTCGGATCAGTTGACAAAGTAGTCTTACCTGTACCGGACAGACCGAAGAAGATAGCAGAGTCAGTGCCTTCCATGTTAGTGTTGGCAGAGCAGTGCATAGAAGCGATACCACGCAACGGGTTCTTGTAGTTCATGATAGAGAACATACCCTTCTTCATTTCACCACCGTACCAAGTGTTCAGGATAACTTGTTCGTTGGTCTTCAAGTTGAATACAGTAGCTGTTTCAGAGTTCAGACCCAGTTCCTTGTAGTTGTCAACTTTTGCCTTAGAAGCGTTGAATGATACGAAATCGGGTTCTCCGTAGTTAGCCAGTTCTTCAGCAGTCGGGCGGATGAACATGTTAGTTACGAAGTGAGCCTGCCATGCCACTTCCATGATGAAACGTACTTTCATACGAGTAGCGGGGTTGGCGCCACAGAAAGTATCAACAACGAACAGACGCTTGCCGCTCAATTCCTTTACAGCCTTAGCCTTCAGGTCAGCCCAAGCTTCTTCAGAGCAAGGTTTGTTGTCGTTTTTGTATTCTTCAGAAGTCCACCATACAGAATCCTTGCTGGCTTCATTCATTACGAAGAATTTATCTTTAGGAGAACGACCGGTATAGATACCTGTCATTACATTTACAGCACCCAGTTCAGTTACCTGACTTTTAATGATTTAAAATGTTGGTATTTGGTTTATAATCTCTTTCCTTAATCTCTTTTTACCTTTGATTTACAAGGGAAAACGGGTGTAGAAAAGCTCTTTTTTTCCTGCTTTTCAGCAGGTCCCTTGTTTTTCGCCTACAAAAGTAATACTTTCTTTTTAAAGAAAAGCTCTATTAGAGAAATTTTTCTCTAATAGGAAATCTTTTATAAAACCATAACAATATCTGCTAACTGAATGTTGCAAATTGAGTGAAATTCGTTTACTTTGCAGCAGATTTTAATGTGCTAATGTGCTGATATGCCAATGTGCTAATTGCCATGCGGCATTACGTACACCACATTTGCACATTAGCATATTTGCACATTAGCACATTTATAGTTATGAAGGTTATCAACTTTGCCGAGACAAATTCTGTCTTGAACCAATACGTGGCGGAAATTCGTGATGTAGCAGTCCAGGGCGACCGTATGCGTTTCCGCCGTAATATTGAACGCATTGGAGAGATAATGGCGTATGAAATGAGTAAGGAACTGACGTATTCTGTCAAGCAGGTACAGACTCCCTTGGGAGTGGCGCCGGTCAGCACACCCGATGACGAGGTGGTGATTGCCACTGTTTTCCGTGCCGGGCTGCCCTTGCATACTGGATTCTTGAATATGTTCGACCATGCCGGGAATGCTTTTGTTTCCGCTTACCGTTATTATAAGGATAAGGAATGCCGTACGGTGGATGTACACATCGAATACATCGCTACTCCGGATTTGTCCAAGAAGACATTATTGATTGTAGACCCGATGCTTGCCACGGGAGAAAGTATGGAATTGGCCTGGAAGGCCTTCGTCACCAAGGGGATGCCGGCCAAGTTGCAGATAGCTTGTGTCATAGCCAGCCAGCAGGGCGTAGAGCATCTGGAAAAGCTGTTCCCTGGAGATGAAGTGACCTTGTGGTGTGCAGCAATCGACCCGGAGATGAACGAGCATTCCTATATCGTTCCCGGGCTGGGAGATGCCGGAGATTTGGCGTTCGGTGACAAGATATAAGGTTCATATATCTTTTCCATCAGCCTTTTCCCAAGTGCGGGCCTATAATGCCCCGGTTCATAATAATTGTGGATGTCTTCCGTGTATTCGTTGATACCGGTGAAATCAAATACATTCCGTTTTCCGAAGAAGCGCTTCAGTGTCTTTACGTCGGCAGGGTTTATGTTGACTTGCAGGTAGTCGGGACTGATAATGATTTTTACATCGGTATCATGTTTCCGGCAAATCCACTTTATTTCCTGCAACAAGCTGACTTGTTTTTCCCTGAGCACTTGGGGGGCTTCCCGGTATTTCCCGTCTCTATAATTCTTCATTTTCTCTTTGGTGAATTCTCCTTTCCGGTTTTCCCAGTACTTATCTCCCTCTTCCTTTATCATTTCCTCCCTGGGATTCAGCACATCATTGGTTACCGGGTTTCGGGTGGAGCCATAGGGATTTATCACCCCTTTCATGTAAGGGCGATAGGTGTGGAACAGCTTGTAGTCCAGATAGGGGAGGAGAAAGTTCGGGTAGAAGAAGGCTTGGCAGAATTCCTTCTGGAACTTGAAGTTGCTTATTCCCGATATGGCGGGCGGCAGAATGTTGGAATGTCCGGTCAGGCAGCGGTCGTTGTGCAATGATTCCTTGTCGATAATCAGCAGCAGGTTCTTGATTGTTGCACCTGCCTTGTCCAGTGCCTTCAGCTTCAGGCAGACGGCGGCAAGGCTTTCGGCATTTCCGAATAGCCGTACGGCTCTTCCGCCGTGGAGGTATTTCTCCCATTCATGGCATTGATAAGCCATAGTGCAGGAGTTTCCCATGATATAGGAGTCGATGGGGATGGTATCCCGGTTGTTCAGATACATCTGCCACCCCACGTACCCTTCGTTTAGTACAACCGGGGTTTGGTCGTATCGTTCATAGTTCTTCAGGACCATGAAAGGGTCGTCCAGGAAATAGACTGCCAGTAGGGCTATAAAAGGGATAAAAAGGATAAAGAGCTTTTTCATGAAACGTATGGCTGCGTTCCGTTCGCTGTTTTTCTTCATCATGTGTCTTTATTGTCAAAATTGTAAATATATGAAGCTGTCCGAGTTGAACTGTCCCAGTGTGAAAAGTATTATGGCGAGCAGATAATAGATACTCCATCTTACGGCTGTCGGCTGTCGTCCGAGGGCTTCTAGCAAATCATGCTTGGACATGAAATATTCGTAAACCAATATCAGTACGAGTGCGCTTCCTGCCACAATGCTGTTGTGGTCCGGCATTCCGATGTTCATTTCCTTCCAACTGTAATGTACGCCGAAGGAGAGGTGGCTGATGTAGTGGAACGCTTCGGCCATGGAACTTGCCCGGAAGAATATCAGAGATACGGCAAAAAGTAGGTAGGTCCTTACGACGGATAATGTGGCATATAAGCGGCTTCCCAATTGGGCTTTCAGTCTGCGGTGAAATGTCGTGGTCTTCATCTCGTAGAAGATGATGACACCTTGAATTAGTCCGTAGACAGCGAAGTTCCATCCGGCACCATGCCAGATACCCAGTCCCGTGAAGGTCAGCGCCAGACTTAGAAATACGCCCCATTGTCCCCATCCACGCAGGCTCGAGGACAACGGGAGGTACAGATAGTCGCGTACCCAGAATGAAAGCGACATGTGCCATCGGCGCCAGAAGTCGGCAGTGGTCTGTGCAATGAACGGCCGGTTGAAGTTTGGGCTGAGCTTGAATCCCAGCATGCGCGCTCCTCCCAATGCGATGTCGGTATATCCGGAGAAGTCGGCATACAGCTCTATCGGATATAGGAGGCATGCCATCAGCAATTGCACGCCTGAGGCTGTGTATACCGACCCGAAGACACCGTCTATGTATGGGGCGATGGAGTCGGCCAGTATCAGTTTCTTTATCAGTCCCACGACAATCAGTCTCATTCCGTAGACCATGGATGCATAGTCCGTAGCTTTGCAGGACTTCAGTTGGGGGAGCATGTCACTTGCTCTTTCTATGGGACCGGAAAGGAACTTCATGAAGAAGAGCATGTATATCATGAAGTCGGGCAGGCTCTTTTCCGGTTCTTCTTCTTGCCAATAGATTTCTGTCAGGTACGAAATGGCCTGGAAAGTATAGAAAGAGATTCCCAGCGGAAAAAGGATGTGGCAGTCTGTAAGCCGGTCGGCATACCGGAATGCCAACCAGCTCACGACCAGAAAACACACACCTGAAAAATAAATTCCCTTCATGCTGCTTTCCCGCTTGGTCTGTCCTATCCATTTGCCAAGGTAGAAGGTGGTAAGCGTGAGGATGAGGGCCGTTATCAGAAAAGTGAGGTGGTAGAAGCCTATGAAGAGGCAGCTGGCTGTCAGTAAGGTCGCTTTTCTGAATCGTGAAGGAAGCGTATGGTATAGAATGAAAGTACACGCAAACAGTACGACGAAGTTCAGGGATATGAATGACATTTCCTAGTTGGTTTTGGTTAAAATGGCATGGCAGATGTCTCCCACGTTTTTGAGTTTTACAATATCTCTGAAGGTGAAGCGTACATTGAATTTCTTCTCTATCTTGTTTATCAGTTGCATGTTGGTCAGTGAATCCCATCCTTCCACATCCTGGGCGGTGGTCTCATTGTCAAGTACAATGTTCTCTCTTTTCAGTACCTCCCGAAAGATGAGGCTCATTTCATTCAAAATAGTCTGTGTATCCATTGTCAAGTTTAAATTAGTTCTTGTATTTTCTTTCTGTCTGTTTTGCTACTGGTGTTCAGCGGAAACTGTTCCAGGCAATGCATATGCTTGGGAATCATGTAGTAGGGAAGCCTGCTATACAGATATTCCTCCATCTGCTGTTTGTCGAGCTGTTTCTTCTCTACGACGAGATGTAGTTCGCACTGATTGCCGTTGTCGTATTTGGGAATGACGACTACACGGCATTCACCGTTGAAAAAGTTTTTTGCCACATGTTCAATCTCGCTCAGCTCGATGCGAAATCCTTGTATCTTTATCTGTGAGTCTTTTCGTCCGCAATAGATGATGTCACCGTCGGCATCCATCCGGCAGAGGTCTCCCGTCTTGTAGTATACTTTTCCATTGGCGGTCTCTACGAGGCATTCCCCGTTTTTTTCGGGAGCATTCCAGTATCCACCCATCACTTGATTGCCGCTAATCCATAGTTCGCCGGTTTCTCCGGTAGGCAGCGGGCGACCGTCGTTATCCATAATTAGGGCATCGATGCCTTCGAAAGGCCTTCCGATAGCGGTCATGCCGTTGTGATGCTTGCAGGAGGTGACGGGTATCCGGTAGGCAGTGCAGTAGATGGTTCCCTCTGTCGGTCCGTATAGGTTTATGAAAGAGGCATTGGGGACACATTTTCTGAAAGCATCCAACAGCTCCGCGTCAGAAGCCTCGGCAGTAACCACTAGATATCTAAGTGCGGGGAGGTGTATCTCCGGAAAATAGGGACGTAGCAGCTGGAGCAGTGAAGGGGCCACGGCAGCGAAGGTCAGGTCGTATTTTTCCAGAGTTTCAATTACGTTGATGTATTTCACGCCTTCCGGAGAAACGGTGTATATGCAAGCACCCAGCGTCAGCGGATATAGAAAGGATACGATGGAAACGTCAAAAGTGAGTTCGAACATCTGCAGCATCCGGTCGTTCTCGTCCAGTTGCCAGCCGAGGCGGTGGTAGGCGGTATAGAAAGCATTCAGGTTACGGCGGGAGATGGGTACTCCTTTGGGTTCGCCCGTGCTTCCGGAGGTAAAGATGATGTAGGCATTTTCCTCTTCTGCCGTATGGAGGATGTCTTCTGCGGCATGGAACGTGGCGGAGTTCTCTGCCTGCTCTATTTCGGAGGTACATATCAGTTCCAGATTCCGGGTGTCGAGGTTCAAGACATGGATATTCTCGGTATGCAGCACGAGGCGAATGCCTGCCGAGTCGGCAATTCTGTCGTTCCTATGTTTGGGGTAGGAAGGATGGAGGATGACGTATGTCTTTCCGCAAATCAGTGCAGATAGTATGGATGCGTATGTTTCCAGTCTGTTTTCTGCGACGATGCCGATAATTTTGTCTTCTCTGTCCTTGAATAGGGAGGATATTTTCTGTACGCAAGTTGCCAGCTCTCCATAAGTGCAGGCCGTGTCTTCGATGACGAATGCCGGTCGGTCGGCATATTTGCCGAAGGCTTTCATGATGTCGCCAATCAAGTCATTTGGATACTTTTTCATTTAGTCCGTTATGTTATAGTTCAGTTTTTGCGGAAGCGATGTTTGTCCGTCGTTCATTAAAGACAGTGGTTTCCCGCAATCTCCCTACCGGGAAATCCTTAAGATTTCTAAAAAAGGAGGGATACTGTTCGGAATAAAAGAAACAGAGGGGGCAAATACATACTCACCACAGGATAACACGGATTAACACTGCTAAAAGCTCTTTATTATCAGAACTCCTAAGGCAATCTGTGTTAATCCGTGTTATTCTGTGGTGAGTATGATATACTCTTCGGGCAAAATGGGTTTGCGAACAAAGTCCTTATTTTGCCCAGAACAGTTTGTGGTAGTAAGTGTCTTCGGCTGACACCTCTTTATAGTAGGGATTGTAGTTGACTTCCGTATTCGGGTATCTCCAGCGGTTCGGCACATTTGTGATGGTACCGGCCACTTCGGGGAAGGCCAGGCCGGACGGATAGCCGGTACGTCGGATATCACTCCATGCCTCACGACTGGCTAGGAAACCGAAATGCAGCCACTTTTGGGTAATGATGGCATCCATCTTGTCTGTATATTTCGTGCTGTTCCATTTGGCAGCGGCGAAAGAGGCGGTTTCTTCGGCGGTAGGGGCATCATACCGGCGTGCGTTTTCACCCGTACTTACCGAATCGTAATAGTAGTAAAGCGTGATGGACTGGCTGACAGCCTTTTTGAACTCTTCTTCCGCTTTCGCTTCATTCTTTGCCACTCCATACCCCATTTCATAGGCTTCCGCTTTCAGGAAATGGATTTCGGGTGAGGCCATTATCAGCATGTCGAATTTGTCGTTTTCCCAAAAGAAACCTTTCTGCGTGATTTGTGAGAAACCGGTGTTGCTGGTATTGACTTCGTCTTGTGCCTGCGAGTTGTAATATTCCGTCAGCTCATCTGCCACGGTAAGGTCTGTGCCCAGATAACGGTGTTCGTCCAATTGACCGGTGTTCTGGTTGGTAATCTTCACGGGATTGAAGTTGAGTAGGATGCGCGGGTCGTCTTCTCCTTTCACATAAACGCCGCTCAGTGGGTCATTGCAGGTCATATCGTAGTTGCCATGGCCCAGCATGCGGTCGATGATGGCGCCCGAAGCGAGTCGGTTGGTTACCCAGTCACCCAGTCCGTGGCCTGCAGTGAAGTTCAGTTGCCCAGACTTCTGGTTGACAATGAGGATGTTGTTTTCTTGTTCCTCTATCAACGGATAGGCCGACGGATTTTCCAGGATTTCCTTGATGGCGGTACGGCCTTCTGCCTGCAAGTCTCCTTGCGCGGCTACGCGCATGGCAAGGCGCAGTCGCAAGGAGTTTGCATAGCGTTCCCATTTGTCCATGTCCCCGTTGTTGATAAAGTCTTGTGTATTGAAGTTCCTCGGTGTGGGGATGGAGCGGAACCGCGGAGCAATTTCTTTGAGCTCGTCAAGAATGGTTTTATAAATATCCTCGGCCTTGTCATAATGAGCATACGATTTACCTACATCGTTGGTAAGCGGCAGCGTACAAGCTTCCGAGAAAGGCATATCCCCGAAAACGTCCACTGTGGCGGCAAAGAAATCGTACAACTGTACTTTGGCGGCAAGATAGAATGCCTCGTCCTGGGCTTGTTCTGCCGCGCTTTCTTCCTCGTAGAGAGATTCCAGCTTGCGGAACTGGGCCAGTGCCGAATACACATTGTCCCACTGTCCGTCAATAGCGGGTATATAGCCGGGGGTATACATATCCGTAGTGTTGGAGTAGCCGAAGGTTTGTGCATACTTGCCCGTAAACTGTGAATCGAATCCGAAGAACCGGTTGTATTCGTAAACATCATAGTCCTTTACTTTTTGGAAGACTCCTACCATCAGATTACTGATGGTGACTTGGGTTACTTTGGAGGGGTCTTCGTATTTGCTGTCGAAGTCATAATCCGTACAGCCTGATGTTGTCAAGAGGAATGCTCCCAATGAAACAAGAGATAATATCTTTGTCTTTTTCATACTCTTTGTTGTTTTTTGGATGGTTGTTTTGTCAGAAACTTGCACGAAGTGAAACACCGAAACTGCGGGTAGCTGTGGTAGAACTTCCCACGGTAGCCTGGTTGGCCCAGGATGTTCCGACGGACGACTCCGCATCGTAGTTTTTCAGTGCTTTGTAGAAGTAGAAGAGATTACGTCCGAAGACCGACACACTCAGCCGGCCCAGTCCCAGTTTGGAAATCATCTTTTCGGGAAACTGGTAGCCGATGGTCAATTCACGCAGTTTGACATAAGAATTGTCGAATACCGAATGGCGGTATGTCAGCTGTTCGGCCTCCGTTCCCCAATTATAGGTGGTGTTGTAGTAATAGCCTGCCGGAATGATACGTGTGTTTCTTTAGCCAGTGGAGGCCACTACACCCGGAAGGATGATGCCGTCGTGGTAGATTATCTCTCCGTTGGGGCCGGCACCCGTGGAAGGGTCTACTTGTACCGGAATTCCGCTGGAATTGTTGTCACCCGGATAGTAATAGGACAGTCCGCCGTGTTCCGTATCACGGTACTTCAGGGATTCGGGTGTCAGACCCACTGCGGTGGCATATTGGTTCATTTCGTTGATGACATCTCCTCCGATGCGGAAGTCGATACTGAAATCGAGGAATACATTCTTGTAGGAGAAAGAGTTGAATAGACCTCCTACGCCTGCCGGATTGATGTTGCCGACTTTCTGCAATTCGGTTTGGTTGAGGTAAAGCCCTTTATCGGAAACGAGGTACTCACCGTTTTCGTTCACCTGGGGAACCTGTGCATAGATGTCACCCATTGGCTGGCCTTCCACAGCTTGTATTTTTATTCCGCTGCCTCCGGAGTTGAGTATTTCCAGATAGGGCACTCCATCGGCCAGTTTCACTACTTTGTTCTTATATACACCATAGTTGGCTGTCAGGTTCCAGCGGAAATCTCTGGTCAGTATGGGAGTGGCACTGATTGATATATCCCAGCCGTGGTTGGCTACCTCGCCCACATTCATCAACACATTCTTTACGCCTGATGTGGAAGGTTGCGGCGTGGAGAGTATCTGGTCCTTTACACGGTTGTTGTAGTAGGATATATCTATACCCAACCGGTTATTTAAAAACTTGCTTTCCAGACCTATCTCGTATTCGTATTTCTTTTCCGGACGGATATCTGCATTCCCCCATGAAGAGGGAATGGTGTTCCAGGTGAATCCGTTGTCTGAACCTTGCTCGTAGACGATATTGGCGGTATAGGTTTCAGGAGCATTTCCTACGATACCGTATGAGAGGCGCAGTTTTCCATAGTTCCACCATGACGGCATGTGGAAGGCTTGGGTGAAGAGAAAACTCAGATTAGCGGAAGGATAGAAAAAACTCTGGTCTTTTAGGGTAGACGATCGTTCCTGGCGTCCGGTCAGTTCAAGGAATAGATAGTTGTCCCATCCCAGGCTCAGTGTACCCATATATCCGGTTTTCAGTAGTTCCATACGTTGCAGGGTACTGCTTGGCGTGTAGCGGCTGGCATTGAGGTCGAACCAGTTTTCCGTGACAAGCCCGCCATTGGTGGAGACCCTCATATTGTTCATATTTTCGTAGCGTCCGGTCCAGCCTACGGTGGAGGCAATGTCGAAGCGGTTGATATTATAGTTGAAGTTCAACATAACATCTCCATAGACAATGTCGTAACGGCGGTTGATGGACTGGAAGCTACCGTTGGGGTCGTATAGGGAATTGGGTTGTTCGCTTTCATATTTCAGTGTTTGCTTCACATCTGTGATATCAGTTGAAACCTGGGCGCGCAGACTCAGCCAGTTGGTTATCTGCCAGGTGGGGCGAATCATACCGATGAGCCGGTTCTCTGTCTCGTCGCTATGGTGATGGTACATATTCCACAGCATGTTGTTCACTCCGGTGGCGTAACTGGGGTCGTAGGCCCATGATTCCTCAGGAGTCAGCGTGGCGTTTCCTCCGACAAAGGTATTACGGTATCCCAGACTGGTGACGTAACTTTGTTTCAGATAGGGAATGTCCAGGAAGGTGGAGAACATGTTGCCGAAACCGCTGTATAGGTTGAGCGAGGTTTGCGGGCGGTCTTCTACATTCTGTACGATGTAGTTAAGGGAGTATTCCAGTTTCAGCGGTTTCGCCAGTTGATACGAACCGGTCAGCTTGAAGTTGTGTTTGGTGAAGCTTCCGGTCAGGGCATTGGGAATCTCGTCCATGAATGTGTAGGAGAAGCGGTTGCTGGTGGTTTCCGTCCCTTGTGAGATGGCGAGATTGTAGGTCTGGGTCCAGCCGGTGCGAAACAACTCTTTCCACGGGTTGTCGGTCAGTGCCTGGTAGGGGCGCATCTTCCCGTCCCAGTAAAGTACCTCGCTGCCGTCGTATTTTGGGCCGAAGGACAAGGTGGTGGAACGGAGGCTTTTGTAGCTTTGTCCGTTTAGGGTTCTCTGATAGAAGCCTCCCGTCTGTTTCTCATAATCGCTGTATGCGGTGTTGTAGGTTCCCGGCCCGTATACGGTCTGTACTTTTGGCAGATAAGCCGGTAAGTTTGCCATGACTTGGGCATTGAAGTCCACCGTCAGCTTGCCGCTTTTGGCGCGCTTGCTAGTGATGACTACCGCACCGTTTGCAGCCTCCGAGCCGTAGAGAGCTGTGGCGGAAGCTCCTTTCAGAATACTGAGGCTCTCGATGTCCTCTGGGTTGATGTCTACCAGACCATTGGAACGGATTTGTCCGTCGTTGCCAAATTCGGCGAAGTCCGTGCTTTTACCCGTGCCGCCGTTGCGGATGGGTACACCGTCCAGAATGATGAGTGGCTGGTTATTTCCAGTGATGGAAGTCAGTCCGCGTACGTTGATGGAGACAGCTCCGGCAGAACCGCCTTGTGTCTGTGTGATGCGGACTCCCGGTGCTTTACCGTACATGGCAGAGGCAAAGTTGGGTGCTCCTGCCTTTACCAATTCGTCTGCACTGATGGTACTGATGGCATAGCCGACACGTTTCGTGTCTTTTTTGATACCCATTGCCGTTACTACGACTTCTTTCAGTTGCTGGGTATCTTCGCTGAGTGTAATCTTCAGGTCGCCTTGCTTTTTTCGTTTTGCCAGGTTTATCTCCCGGGTAGCATAGCCCATGTAAGCGATAGAGAGTGTTGCATCTGCAGGAACGGTCAGTGTGAAGTTGCCGTCCACATCGGTAATGACGCCGTTGTTGGTGCCTTTCTGTATGACGCTGGCACCGATAAGCGGTTCTCCCGTTACATCTCTTACAATGCCTGTAATGGTTCGGTTCTCTTGTGCAAAGGCTGTTCCGGTGAAAAGAAATGTTAATAACCAACTTGCAATAATCAAACTTTTTTGGAAGTGCGACGCTGAATGTGGAATGTCACACCGTTTTCTCATCCTGATTTTCATACTACTGAAAAATAATTGATTTATCTTATTATAAATGTTACGTCCTTTCGGCGGATATTTTAGCAAGAGGTATGCCAAACGAAAGGCAGACTATCCTTTTAAGGATGAATAATATTGATAATCAATTGCTTATTTTCTATCGGGAAAAAGGAAAGTTCGGGTGTTTGTGGTGTGGAGATGTGGAAAAAATCCACAGTAGGTATTCCACAATTTCCCTCTCTTCCCTTGAAGTCTTGTTCGTCGGAGGTCTGTTCTATCGCTGCAATAAAATCTGGTGCAGTTGCAGTGGTTGCATTTTCTTTTCAGGGTGGGAGTGTTTTTGACCTTTATCTGGGAAGGATTACTCGAACGAAGGAACTATCAGCCTGCGGTTTGTGAGAGAAAGGATAGGGAGGTACTCTTACTTTTAGGAAATTAATATCATGTTTGCACCTTATTTGTTTCGTGCAAACATAATATTAATAAGAAATGATACAAGCTATTAATATTGCAACTCAAAAGTGTGGAAGCAAAATGCGCTTCCATACTTTTGAGTTGCTTCCACAGCATCTGAAATGCCGTTGGATAAGAAATTTCGGCAGATGAGTGGAAGTGTGGAAGCAACTTATGCAAAAATCTTAGTGGTTTATTTTACTTCCCACGTATCATTCGTCATCAGTAATTCCTCGAAGTTGTGATACTTCTTCTTGGCAGACACCTCTTCGATTTGTTCATGAACAGCATCGTCGTAAGTAGGAGCTTCCACATCGCGGATAACACCGAGTGCAATCGGGAAGTCGGGACCTTCCATCAAGGCAAGCTTCAGTTGCAGGGTGTTGTCCATGCAGTGGGCATCGTGGATAAGGATATCCTTCTCTGTAATGCCGTTCTCACCGAGTTTCACGACTTTTAGACCAAAGCCTTCCTGCATCAGTCCGTATTCGTTGTTCTCGCCGAAGAGCATTGGTTCGCCGTGTTTCAAGTAGATAGCATTCTTGGCGCGGTCTTCCTTTTTGGCTACGGAGTCATGCGTACCGTTATTGAAGATAACGCAGTTTTGCAGAATCTCGCAAACGGAAGCCCCTTTGTGAGCCATGGCTGCCTTCAATATTTCCACTGTCCCCGGAGCATCGGTAGCTACCGCGCGGGCAAAGAAACGGCCGCGGGCACCGAAGCAAAGCTCTGCCGGGTGGAATGGATCTTCTACCGTACCATAGGGAGACGACTTGCTGACGAAACCACGTGGAGAGGTCGGAGAATATTGACCTTTGGTCAGACCGTAGATGCGGTTGTTCAGCAGAATCATGTTCAGGTCGATGTTACGGCGTACGGCGTGGATGAAGTGGTTACCGCCGATGGCCAGACCGTCACCGTCGCCGGAGATTTGCCATACCGTCAGGTTGGGATTGGCAACCTTGGCACCTGTAGAGATGGCAGCAGCACGTCCGTGGATGGTCTGCATCGCATACGTATTCATGTAATAGGGCAGACGGCTGGAGCAGCCGATACCTGAGATGACGGCATTCTCCCAAGGAGCTTTGCCGATTTCTGCCATTGCTTTGTGCAGTGAAGCCAGAAAGAAGTGGTCACCACAACCCGGACACCAACGGGGTTGTCCTTTTTTATAGTCTTTTGCTGTATATTCGCACATAATCTTTTTTAATTGATAGTTGATAATTGATAGTTGATAATTGGTGGCTGGTCATTGATAATCCGCATATTACGCATGGTTATTATCAATTGTCAACTGTCAATTATCAATTAATTTATTGAACGCTGCGACCAGCTCGGCAACGACGAACGGTTGTCCTTTGACTTCGTTGAACTGGTACGGGGTGAAGTTGTCTATCTTCATACGTAGATAACCTGCAAATTGTCCGAGATTCTGTTCGGCAACTACCACCTTCTTGTACTTCTTCAGAACGGTTTCCGTGTTCTTGGGGAGCGGATTCAGATAAGTGAAGTGGGCGAGGGCAACCTTCTTGCCTGCCTTGTTCATCTCTTCCATGGCCGAATACAAGTGGCCGTATGTACCACCGAAACCGACAATCAGCAAATCGGCATCGTCTGCACAGCCTTGCACTTCTACATCAGGTACGGGGATTTTGGCAACCTTCTCGGCACGCAGGTGGCACATCAAGTCATGGTTTTCGGGATCGGTGGAGATGGCACCGGTATTGCTGTCTTTCTCCAGACCGCCGAGGATGTGCATATAGCCTTCTTGTCCGGGGATGGCCCAATAGCGGACACCTGTTTCGGGATTGCGTTTGTACGGAGTATAGTTGTCCTTCATTTCGGAAGTCACGTAGGGAGGGGTGATGGCGGGATAGTCTGCCAGTTTGGGCAGCTTCCAGGCGCCGGAGCCATTGGCAACAAAGCCGTCGGTCAGCAATACGACCGGGGTCATGTGCTCCAGTGCAATTTTGCTTGCCATGTAGGCTGCGTCGAAACAGCTTGTGGGTGAAGAGGCGGCGATGACGGGCATTGGGCTTTCACCGTTGCGGCCGAACAATGCCTGCAACAAGTCTGTCTGCTCTGACTTGGTGGGCAGACCGGTAGAAGGACCGCCACGTTGCACGTCGAGCACAACCAGCGGAAGTTCTGTAATGACTGCCAGGTTCATAGCTTCCGATTTCAGGCAGACACCGGGACCGGAAGTGGAGGTCACAGCCAGCGCACCTGCAAAAGCGGCGCCGATAGAAGTGGCGCAACCGGAAATCTCGTCTTCGCATTGCACGGTCATCACGCCCAGAGACTTGTGCTTGGAGAGTTCGTGCAGTACATCGGTTGCCGGAGTAATGGGATAGGAGCCGAGGAACAGCTTCAAGCCAGCCTTTTCAGCTGCGGCGATGAAACCGTAAGCAGTTGCTTTGTTCCCCGTGATATCCATGTATCTGCCGGGAACGGTAGTCTTACTTTCAATCTTATATGTATGGGCTACGGAAGCATGGGTGTTGTGTCCGTAGTCATATCCTGCATGGATGACCTTGATATTTGCCCCGGCAATTTCGGGCTTTTTGGCGAATTTCTCGCGGATGAAATCTTCGGCTATTTTCAGATCGCGGTTGAACAGCCAGCATACCAGGCCTACTGCAAACATATTGCGGCATTTCAGCATGGATTTGTTGTCCATTCCGGTGTCGGCAAGGCAGTCTTTCACCATCTTTGAGATGGGGGCGGCGATGACATCCTGCTTAATACCCATTTCCTCTATCGGATTATCGGTCTTGAAAGCGGCCTTTTCCAAATCTGACTTCTGGAAAGCATCTGTATCGATGATGATGCAAGCAGTGGATTTAGCAAACTTATATTGGGTTTTCAGTGCGGCGGCGTTCATCGCTACCAATACGTCGCATTTGTCACCCGGGGTATAGACTTTCTCTGCACCGATATGTACCTGAAAACCGGAAACACCGGTAAGTGAGCCTTGCGGGGCGCGGATATCTGCCGGATAGTCGGGGAATGTACTGATATCATTGCCCACGGTAGCCGAAACTGTTGAAAAGATGTTGCCGGCGAGCTGCATACCATCGCCGGAGTCTCCGGAGAAGCGGACTACCACTTGCTCCAGTTCTTTGACCATCATGTCGTTTGCCATAACTTACGAAT